>Ga0255341_1002015_pt1 | contig 26935 bp, 18 predicted proteins | sample wastewater_treat_8_FD_192418 | JGI IMG/M metagenome (GOLD analysis project Ga0255341, IMG submission 192418) | Wastewater microbial communities from Lulu Island WWTP, Vancouver, Canada - plant12 | ecosystem: Engineered > WWTP > Wastewater > Unclassified | place: Canada: Vancouver, British...
ACTCATGGAATGACAAATATGATCCATATCCATCAGGCATTTCTACTTTCTATGATATGGCATATGACTGGCAGCCTGTATGGCATGATCCGCCAAGTAACAGATGGTATGGCTTCCAGGTTTGGGGTCTGCAGCGTACAGCTGAGTACTACTATGAAACTGGTGATGAAAGAGCATATAACATATTAAAGAAATGGGTAGAATGGGTGAAACCAAACATAAAGGTTACTGGTCCTGGCGAGTTTGAAATCCCATCAGACCTTGAGTGGACAGGTCAACCAGATACTTGGAATGGAACATATACAGGCAATTCAGGCCTACATTGCGAAATTACAGCAATGGGAGCAGACATAGGTGTTGCCGGTTCAACAGCAAACTTGTTGGCACATTATGCAGCAGGTACCCAGAAGTGGCATACATATGATGAGGAAGCACATGATATAGCTAAAGAGCTTCTTGACTGTGTAATATTAGGATGTGAGGACGGGGATTTAGGATTTAGTAAAGAAGAGCAAAGAGGAGACTATTCACGTTTCTTCGATCAGACTGTTTATATTCCATCAGGATGGACAGGTAAAAACGCACAGGGTGCTGAACTCAAGAACGGTATGAAGTTCATAGATATGCGTCCTGCATATAAGCAAGATCCTAACTGGAGTAATTTGCAGACTGCATATGATGCTGGTGTAGGTCCTAAGTTCAAATACCACAGATATTGGCACCAGGTTGAATTAGGTATGGCTATGGGTGCGTTTGCAACTTTATTCCCAGATGATGTAGTTGGCGATGAAGGACCAGACGACCTATTAGGTGATTTAAATGGTGACGGAGTTGTTAACATGGCAGACGTTATAATCCTTGCAAAATATTTCGGTCAGCCAGCTTCTGCTTTTCCTAAGGCAGACTTAAATAAAGACGGAGTTATAAACATGTCAGACGTTATAATTATTGCTAAACACTTCGGAAATCAAAAATAATTAATATGAAATTACTTTAAGATATAATCAAATAGCATAATTGACTTAAGTCAATTATGCTATTTTTTTGATTATCTTAAATACTGAATTCTATGGTTTTGAATACTTGGTGTTGTACAGAGATGATGTGTTGTCAAATTATAGTCCAAGCTCAGCACAAATGCTTTCCCATTCGTTATAAAGCTCTTCAAGCAGGCTGTTGAGGCTTGTTTGTTCGTTCAGAAGTTCAGTAAGTTTAGAATGGTCTGATGCGGTGTTTTCATCAAACATTTCCTCGTCAATAGCTTTTAATCTGCTTTCAGTGTCTGCAATTTTAGTTTCAATTTCAGAATATCGTTTTTCCAGTTTTCTTATTCTGGCCCTTTCTTCCTTCTCGGCTTTATAATCAAGCTTTGATTGTGATATCTGTGCCTGGCTTGATGCATCCAGGGCAGACTTTTTTATTTTGTTTTTATAATCTATGAAAAAGTCATAATTTCCTTCCAAGTCCAAAAGAGAACAGTTATCCAAATCAAGGATTCTTGATGCGAGCTTATTGATAAAATACCTGTCATGTGATATGGATAGTATGGTGCCTTCGTAGTTTGCCAAAGCATCTTCAAGAACCTCTCTCGAATTAATGTCAAGATGGTTTGTAGGCTCGTCCAGTATTAGAAAATTGGAAGATGATAATATGAGTTTAGCTAAGGCAACCCTGCTTTTTTCACCGCCGCTTAAGGCAGAAATAGGCTTTAAAACGTCTTCGCCCTTAAAGAGAAATGAAGATAACAATGTTCTTATTTGAGTAAGAGTAAGGTCGTTATTTGAGTCTATTAGCTCTTCCAAAATTGTTTTACTTTCATCAAGATCAGAAAGCTCCTGGTCATAATAACCTACCTGTACTTTATGTCCAAACTCTACAACTCCGGAATCAGCTTGCAGTTTTGAAATAAGTATCTTTACCAAGGTAGATTTACCGCAGCCGTTTGGACCAAGCAAAAAAACTCTTTCGTTCTTTCTAATCTTGAAGTTTATATTGGAAAAGAGTGTCTTTCCAGGATAAGACTTGGACAAGTTTTCTACGAACATAACATCGTTTCCGCTTGTCATGCTTTTTCTGAACCTTATATTAATTTTTCCAGGCAAGTCTTTAGGTTTTTCAATTTTTTCCATACGGTCAATGGCTTTTTGTCTGCTCTCTGCAGCAATAATGTTTCTTTCTCGGTTCCATTGCTTTTGCTGAGCTATGAAGGCTTCCATTTTTTCAATTTCCCGCTGCTGATTTTCATAGTGACGTTGTTGAATTTCCCTGTCTACTTCCTTTTGCTTCATATACTGGGTGTAATTACCATTATACAACTTTGCTGAATTATTTTCCAGTTCTAATGTTTTAGTGGTCACCGAATCAAGGAAATACCTGTCATGGGAAACAATGAGGACCGTTTTTTTCATGGTCTTTAAAAAACCTTCAAGCCACATTATAGCATCAATATCCAGATGGTTTGTAGGCTCGTCAAGAAGCATGATGTCAGGTTCGGACAACAGCAATTTAGCTAAAGCAAGCCTGGTTTTTTGGCCTCCACTTAATATATGGATCTTTATATCAAATTCCTCTTCACTGAAGCCAAGACCTCTAAGAACCCCACGTACTCTGCTTCTGTATTCATACCCGCCATTTATGGAATATTCATCCGATATCCTTGAATATTCCTTCATTAAAGCAGCCAATTTATCTTCAGAGGCCTTACTGATCTCTTTTTCAAGCTCTTTAAGACGTATTTCTTTTTTTATTAGCTCCTCAAAAACTGAAAGCATTTCATTAAATATAGTATTATCGCTATCAAGGCCAGTGTTTTGATGAAGAAATCCAATTTTATAATTCCTGGAGATATTTATAGTACCGCTGTCACACTGAAGCTCGCCGTTTATTATATTAAGCAGGGTTGATTTACCGGCACCATTGACGCCAACTATTCCTACCTTATCACCTTCATGTATACTAAAAGATATATCCTTTAATACTGTGTTTATGCCGTATGAGTGGCATATATCATTGCAGTTTAATATTATCATACATACACCTAATTTCTATAAATATAATTGTATACATTAAATACGTTATTAATCTTACATTTAGCAGAGCAATTTATCTAATCATTCCTCACATAGAATTTTACCAAAATTCCTTTGCCACAGCAATTTTTCTTTTTATATATATCAAATTAATATTGAAAAGTATGTTAGTTACCCCCAAAACTCCATTGAACAATATTGATAAAAAAATAACAATGTAATATAATCTAATTTGAATGGATAAAATTCCATTATTTATTAAATGTTTTGGGGTGTAAAGATGGACTTAAAGAAAAAAGTTTCTCTTGCAGTTGTGAAACGATTACCGCGGTATTACCGATACTTAGCTGATTTGCTGAAGATGGATATTAAAAGGATTTCTTCTCAAGAGTTAAGTAGCAGAATGGGTATTACGGCATCTCAAATAAGACAGGACCTTAATTGCTTTGGAGGATTTGGACAACAGGGTTATGGTTATAATGTTGAGTACTTGTTTAATGAAATAGGAAATATTCTTGGGATGAATAACAATTATCAGGCTATAATTATCGGAGCAGGTAATATGGGACGGGCACTTGCCAATTATACCAATTTTGAAAAGAGGGGCTTTAAAATTATTGGTATTTTTGATATCGATACCAATTTGATTGGTACAGATATAAGGGATATACCTATAAGGCATTTGGATGAGCTCGAAAGCTTTATTAGTAAGAATTATGTTGATATTGCGATGCTGGCAGTACCCTTTGAGCAAACACCGGCAGTAGCAGAAAGGGTTGCAAAGCTTGGAGTAAAAGGGCTTTGGAATTATTCACCAATGGATCTCAAGCTACCATATGATGTTATCATAGAAAATGTCCACTTAAGTGATGGACTTATGGTTTTGGGATATAAGCTTAATGAGAAGTTTGATTTTAACCGGGAAAATAGTAATAAAGGCAATGAGGATTAATAATTAAGTATTATTGTAAAATAAAAAGTAATCGGTGATGGTAAGTTTACTTATAATCACCGGTTACTTTTTATTTTTGCTTTTTCAGATATATTGTAAAAACCTGGCAGGTGCCATAATTTCTCACTTGATTCTATAAATTGTTCAAAAGCGGGAAGAAATCCGGGAAAGCCAGATCAACTACCTGTGCTTTTCTAATCATGGTTTCACCGTCAGCTATAAGACCGGCGATGGACATTGACATGGCAATGGAAGCATCATTGTAGCTTTCAATTATAGTGCCGCGCAATGGTTTTCCACCTTCTATAATAATGCCGTCGTCAGTTTCGCGTATAATTGCTCCCGTTTTGGAAAGCTCCGTAACAATAGCTTTAACCCTACCGGATTCTTTTATCTTAAAGCCTTTTAGATTTTTTATTGTTGTGGTCCCTTTTGCTTTTGTTGCTGCAACGGCAATAATAGGTATTTCATCTATGAGGCGTGGAATGATATCACCTTCAATATCACAAGCCTTCAAATCGGACGAGACAACTCTAATGTCGGCAACCCTTTCATTGCCTGCAATTCTTTCGTTAAATATTTCTATCTTTGCTCCCATAGATTTGTATACATCAATAAAACCTGTTCTGGTGGGATTGAAGCCAACATTTTTAATTGTTATGTCGGAGTTTTGAGTGAGTAGACCGGCTGTAATGAAATATGCAGCTATTGATATATCTCCTGGTATTTCAACTTTTTGTGCGTAAAGGTTTTCTATTCTATGGCTTGTAACTGTTAAGCCATCAACCCTGATATCGGCACCAAAGTAATTCAACATGAGCTCAGTATGATCTCTTGTTTTTACTTTTTGTACAACAGTTGTCTCACCTTCAGCATAAAGTCCTGCAACCAAAACAGGAGATTTGATTTCATTATTGACAAAGGAGAGCTCATACTTAATCCCTTTAAGTTTAGAAGGAGATACTATCAATGGACAGAGGTTACCATCCTCCCTGCCGATTATGTTTGCTCCCATTTGACGAAGTGGCTTAACTACTCTACCAACAGGCTTTCTCTGTGCAGATTCATCCCTTACCACAGTTGAATTGAATGGTTGACCAGCCAGTATACCAAGTAAGAGTCTGATAGAGGTACCTGACTTACCAGTGTTTAAAGGGGAATTTGCCGGATGGGGCTTTAAGCCGTATAAACCATTGCCGTGAACTCTTACTTTGTTTCCAGGTAGAATTTCAATTCCAACCTGCATCTTTCTAAAACAGTCAATGGTGCTTAGGCAATCTTCTCCCATTAAAAAGCCTTCGATTTCAGTGGTACCTTTAGCAAGTGCACCAAACATAATGGCTCTATGGGATATGGATTTATCACCTGGTACAGTGATTTCTCCCCTTAGAGAATCTCTTTGCTCGATCAACATTTTGCATTCCCCCGTTCTTATAGTAAATTGGCTATTTGATGTCAAGTAAGTAATGCTTACAAAATTGTCCTGTATTATACATCACAATTTCTCATGACAATGCCAAAATTGCAAAATCACAAAATGATTTTGTTGCTATAATATATGGCTTTAAATACAAGTAGCCTTATAACCGTTTTCAATTAGAACCTTATGTGCAGCATCAAGGCTTTCTGGATCAGGTAATGTAACCTTTAAACAGCCTTGTTGGAACTCTCTATTGTTTAAAACATTCATATTTTTTATATTTATTTTATTGTTTCCGAGTAAGGTGGCAATTTCACCTAAAATTCCGGGTTCATCGACAATATCTACCAATATGTCATACTCAGGGGTAAATAGGCCCCGTTTGCGACTTGAGAATGTATCCCTGTAATCCTTTGCTGATTCGAAAAAATCCAAAATAGCTTCAGAATCATCATTTTTCATGGATGCCGCAAACTTTTTAAGTAATTCGACATATGAGTCTAAAATTCCTCCAATTTGCTCTTTATTGCTCAAAACTATATTTTCCCACATTTCAGGACTTGAAGATGCAATTCGTGTAATATCCTTGAATCCTCCTGCTGCCAGCAGTTTCATTTTGCCATCCTCTGAATCCATAAACTTTACCATGTTCACAAGAGTAGAAGCAATAATATGAGGTACATGACTTATGCAGGCTGTAGCTTTATCATGTTCATCAGCTCCTATTTTAACAGGTATAGCACCAATTTTTTCAACAATCTTAGTCATAAGGTTCATTGAATAATCGGTGGTTGTTTTACTTGGTGTCAAAATATAAAATGCATTTTCAAATAAATGAGTAAAGCCTGCTTCATAACCGGTGTTTTCTGAACCGGCCATTGGATGCCCTCCAATAAATAAAGGGGGATTATCCATTTGGTTAATATATGATATTATCTCTGATTTTGTGCTTCCAACGTCTGTTAATATACAGTCGGGTTTAACCTTTTCTTTCAACAATTCAATATATTCTATTGCACGTCTTACCGGGGTACAAATAAATATTATATCCGAGTCATAAACGTGTTGGTTTAATTCACTAAATCCACGGGATATGGTTTTATCTTTAATTGCCGCATCAATTGATCGTGAAGACCTGTTTACAGCGGTTATATCAGTGATTCCTATTCGATCTTTAAGAGCTCTTGCCAGTGAACCGCCTATAAGCCCCAGGCCTATTATTGTAACTTTCTTATCTATCATATTTAAATTCTCTCCCTAGTATTTCGGCAATTTTAGAAATATCTTTACACAAATCGTCAAAAACAGAAGGAGTAAGTTGTTGTGCAGCATCTGACATGGCACATTTCGGATTTGGATGAACTTCAATTATAAGTCCGTCAGCACCTGCTGCTATTGCAGCTTTTGACAATGGTGGAACAAAATGTGCTTTTCCGGCAGCGTGGCTTGGATCTATGAATACCGGCAAATGGCTTAGACTTTTCAAAACCGGAACAGCACTTATATCAAGGGTATTTCTTGTTGCAGTTTCAAATGTGCGTATACCCCTCTCGCATAATATTACATTATAATTACCTTCGCTCATTATATATTCAGCTGCATTGAGCCATTCGTCAATTGTAGTGGATGGACCGCGTTTGAATAGAACAGGTTTCTTTGAGCGGCCAACTTCCCTTAACAGCTGGAAGTTTTGAACATTTCTTGCACCTATTTGAAAAATATCTACGAATCCGGCAGCAGATTCAACAGCTCGCTCACTTGTAACTTCAGTTATAAGTAGCAGACCTGTTTCTTCCTTTGCCTCTTTAAGATACTTAAGGCCTTCTTCCTCAAGACCCTGAAAAGCATATGGTGAGGTTCTGGGCTTGAAAGCTCCTCCTCTTAATATCTGGGCACCAGATTTCTTAACTGCATGTGCTGCTTCAAGTATCTGTTGACGACTCTCGACAGCACAAGGACCTGCCATTATGACGATTTCCTTACCTCCGATTTTAACTCCTCCTACATCGATGATGCTGGGCTCGGGTTTGAAGGTTTTACCTGCCAATTTATAAGGCTCTGCAATGGCAACAAGTTTTTCCACGCCTGTCATCAACTCGAGGGGAACATCGTTCAAAAGCCTCTTATCCCCTATAACTCCAATGATTGTTCTTTCCGTTCCCTTTGATATATGTATACCAAGTCCTAGAGACTCAAGAACTTTAGATACCTCATCTATTTCAGCCTCGCTAGCTCCAGGCCGCATTACTATTACCATAGCATATCTGTCCTTTCTAAAATATGAAGTTATTTCTAAAGCATTTCTTATATACATTAAATACGTTATTAATCATACATTTAGCAGAGCAAAATAACGAACGCTTTAACGGAATTTTGCGATAGATAAATATAAAAGATTAATCGTATTTAATATAATTATATAAATTACATTACAATTCCGCTTGATTGTTAGTTTAAATTTACAATACTAAAACCAGGGTTGTCAAGAAATTATTTAGGTAATACAATAGATAATAAATGGAAACATTAATTGACTTTAATAAATTATAATATATAATTATTAATATAGCATTATTTCTATGAATTTAACATATTTATTGTCAAGTAATATATTTATATTGTTGATGTCTGGAAAATTATGGTGCAATCTATACCACAAATAGCTTTGTAACCAATATAGCTTTGTAATCGTTGTATACACGGCAGTATCCGGTTTTTACAGTAAAACAAAACTTAAAATCTCCAATTTGTATAAGCGTAAGGACTGGCTTTAGTTACCTCAATGGGACACAAAAGACGCAAGGCGTTTTTGTTTTTATAAAAATCTAAGGGGGTATTTAAAATGAAAGAGTATACAAGTGATAAGATTAGGAATGTTTGTCTTATGGGTCATGGCGGCTCAGGAAAAACTACTCTTGCTGAAGCTATCATGTTCAATACCGGGGTTCTGGACCGGTTTGGAAAAATTGCAGATGGAACTACCGTGTGTGATTATGACCCCGAAGAAATAAAGAGAAAGATTTCTATAAGCACTGCATTAGCACCCTGTGAATGGAAAGATATCAAGATCAATTTGATAGACACACCTGGATATTTTGATTTTGTTGGGGAGGTTAAGCAGGGCATAAGGGTTGCCGACAGTGCATTGATTCTTGTTTCAGGTAAAAGCGGTGTAGCTGTTGGAACTGAAAAATCATGGGACTATGCAAAAGAACAGAAAATCCCGGTAATGTTTGTAGTGACCAAAATTGATGAAGAAAATGCAGATTATTTTAGTGTATTGGATAAAATGAAGGATGTTTTTGGAAAAAGTATTATCCCTATTCAGTTCCCCATAATTGAAAATGGAAAATTTACTGGTTATATAGACATAATTGATCAAAAGGCAAAAAAGTTTGAAAAGGATAAACTAGTAGAAATACCGCTTCCGGCAAGCCTTTCAGACAGAGTTAAAGAAATAAAAGACATGATGGCAGAAGCTGTTGCAGAAACTGATGAAGATTTAATGAATAAGTTTTTTGATGGTGAAGAGTTTACTCATGATGAAATTTTAAAAGGTCTTAAAAAAGGTATTTTAGACGCATCTATTACTCCCGTCCTTTGCAGTTCGGCAATAAACAATTTAGGTATACAATATATTATGGATTCAATTTTGGATTATATGCCTTCCCCAGTTGATAAAGAAGTGATAAAAGCAAAAAATACAGATGATCAGGAAATTGAAATAAAAGTGGATCCTGCGTCTTCTTTGTCGGTGCTTGTTTTCAAAACAATTGCCGATCCTTTTGTTGGCAAAATATCTATGTTGAGGGTATATTCCGGAACAATAAAAACAGATTCAACAATATATAACACTGGAACGGAAAAAGCTGAGAAGATTGGTCAGCTTTTTGTTATGAGAGGAAAAAAACATATACCTGTTGACAAACTTATTGCAGGTGACATTGGTGGGGTTGCGAAACTGCAGAATACGTATACAAATGACACATTATGTGAAGCTGGAAAGCACATGGTACTTGATAAAATTGAATTTCCGGAACCTGCAATTTCATTGGCGGTTGAACCAAAGACCAAGGGCGATGAAGAAAAAATAAGTTCAGGATTGCATAAACTTCAGGATGAAGATCCGACTTTTAAGGTTTCCCTTAATACTGAAACTCATCAGACAATAATTTCAGGTGTTGGAGAACAGCACCTTGATGTAATAGTAAGCAAACTCAAGGCTAAATTCAATGTTTCAGTAGACCTTACCAATCCAAGGATTCCATTTAGAGAAACTATTAAGAAAAAGGTAAAGGTTGAGGGAAAACACAAGAAGCAATCAGGAGGACATGGGCAGTATGGGCATGTTTGGATAGAGTTCGAACATGGTGATACTGAAGATCTGACATTTGAGGAAAAGATATTTGGAGGTGCGGTTCCAAGGCAATATTTCCCTGCAGTTGAAAAGGGCTTACGAGAAAGCATATTAAAAGGGGTTCTTGCAGGATACCCTGTTGTTAATCTAAAAGCTACTTTAGTAGATGGCTCTTATCATACTGTAGACTCATCGGAAATGGCTTTTAAAGTTGCCGCTCATCTTGCATACAAAAAGGGTTTGGCACAGGCAAATCCGGTCCTTTTAGAGCCGATTTGCCATCTAGAGGTATATGTGCCTGAAAGTTACATGGGAGATATCATTGGAGATTTGAACAAAAGGAGAGGCAGGATATTAGGAATGAATCCGCAGGATAAGGGCATTCAGCAGGTAGTTGCTGAAGTTCCTCAGGCTGAAATGTTCAAGTATGCTACAGACCTTAGATCAATGACCCAGGGCAGAGGATATTTCAAAATGTGGTTTGAACGCTATGAAGAGGCACCTCCACCAATAAGTGCAAAGGTCATTGAAGAATCCAAAAAGCATATGGCAGAAGCTGATGATTTTGAATAGAATTCAGAATTCAGATTTCAGGTTTTAGAATTCAGGGTTCAGAATAGAAACACAAAATTCTGAATCCTGAATTCTTCTCCTCCACTCTCCTCATCAAAAATTTTTCAATTAAAAACTTGAATTTAGCATAAGGATTGGATATAATATTAATAGTCAAAGATAGTCAAAATCAATGAGGTGATTTGGATGGCAAGAATGAGTGATTTAATTGAAGAGTTTTTAAAACAATTAATGAACGAAATGAATGGTGTTATTGAGATACAGAGAAATGAGCTTGCGAATCATTTCAATTGCGTGCCGTCTCAAATAAACTATGTTATTGATACGAGGTTTACAACAGAAAGAGGATATTATGTTGAAAGCCGCAGAGGTGGAGGAGGTCATATTCGAATTAAGCAAATCAATATGACCAATCAGAGTGCGTATCTCATGCATATAATATCATCAATGGGAAATAGTATATCACAGCAAAATGCGGAAATATTTATAAACAATTTTGTAGGATATGAAATGGTTACCGAAAAAGAGGGCCTGATTATAAAAGCAGCAATAAGCGACAAAACATTAAGCAGTGTAAATCCAAAGGACAGGGATTATTTACGTGCAGTAATTTTGAAAAATATGTTAATAAGTCTTATTACAGGATCGTCGGGAAATAAGGGATAATTATACTATATTTAAGGTGGTGTTAACAATGATGTGTGAAAAATGTAAGGAGAGAATTGCTAGTGTACACTTTACCCAAGTTGTCAATAATAAAAAAGTGGAAATGCATCTCTGTAAGCAGTGTGCAAAGGAAAAGGGACATCTAAATTTTGGTTCAACTATAGATGTAAATGACTTTTTAAAGGGAATATTTGGGATCGGAGGAGGTTCACCATATTACAATCCTGGGCATGTAAAGATGGTTTGTGAAAAATGTGGCATGAGCTATGATGAATTTCAGAAAGTTGGAAAATTTGGATGTTCAAAGTGTTATGAAATGTATGGAGACGGCTTAAAACCTTTGCTAAAAAGGCTTCATGGAAGTATTGAGCATCATGGTAAGACACCTAAGCTAATGGCCGAAACCCACAGCATATCAAAGGAAATTGACAGATTGAAGGCACAATTGCAGCAGGCTATAGAAAAAGAGGAGTATGAAAAAGCTGCTGAAATTAGGGATAAGATTAAAAGTCTGGAATAATTGTACTTTAGGTAACAAACTATAATGCCGATAATATTGAGGTATTTGGATAATGTAGGGAATATGCAGTACATAATTCCGCAGAGTGGCAGTGCATAGTGAAATGGGAGGGGAGTTTATGTTCGGAAGTGAAGCTAAAAAAACACCTGAGTCAGATATTGTAATGACCAGTAGAGTGAGGATGGCCAGAAATATTAATGAATATCCTTTTCCGGTCAGGATGGATTATGATCAAAGTATTTTTATTATAAATAAGATTAAAGAAATAATATTTAATAAAGAAAACAATTCATCAAAAGATTTCCTATATTTTGATCTTCAAAAATTAAATAATATAGAGAAACTGGTTTTGGTGGAAAAACATTTGATCAGTAAGGAACTTACTGATAATAGAAGATTAAGTGCTGCAATCATAAGCAAGGATGAAAAGGTCAGCATTATGATAAATGAAGAGGACCATTTAAGGATACAAGCTATGTTTCCAGGTATGCAGCTTGATGAAGCTTTTGATTTATGTAATAAAACCGATGATATCATTAGCGAAAAGGTTGAGTATGCATATGATGAAAATATAGGATATCTGACAAGCTGTCCCACCAATGTGGGAACCGGAATCAGAGTATCTGTAATGTTGCATTTGCCGGCAATTACAATGTCAGGGTACTTAAAAGGAATATTGGAGGCATGTGGCAAGATTGGTGTAACAGTCAGAGGTTTGTATGGTGAAAACACCGAGGCGTTAGGAAATATGTTCCAGGTTTCCAATCAGGTTACATTAGGTCAGTCGGAAGAAGAAATTGTTTATAATATAAAGAATATAACCAAGCAAATAACAAATCAGGAGATAGCATTGAGGGATGATCTTTATAAGCAGAACACATTTATGTTTGAGGATAAAATATTCAGGTCTCTAGGCATAATAAAGAATGCCCGTGTTTTGACATCAGAAGAAAGCTATAAGCTTTTATCCGATGTTAGACTTGGAATAGATATGGGAATTATAAAGGATATAGATATAAAGACAGTGAATGAGCTTACAGAGGTTATAAAGCCCGGAAGTTTGCAAGTGCTTTTGCCAAACTCTACGGGACAACTGGAAAGAGATGTTGGAAGAGCTGAAATAATCCGCAAAAAATTAAACAAGACAAAGGAGTGATTTGAATGTACGGTAGATTTACAGAAAAAGCAGAAAAAGCTATAACCCATTCTCAGGAAAGTGCTATGCAACTTGGTCATAATTACGTAGGAACAGAACATCTTTTGCTTGGTCTTGTAAGAGAAGGAACAGGTATTGCTTCAAGAGTCCTGCAAAGTCAAGGTGTGACAGAGGATAAAGTTATTAGGGAAATTGAAGAACTCATTGGTAAAGGCGAACAAACAGGTGAACAGCCTTTAGGATTTACGCCAAGGACTAAAAGAGTTCTGGAGCTAAGCTTTAAGGAAGCAAGAAGAATGGGTCAGAACTATATAGGAACAGAACATTTGATACTTGGAATTATGAAAGAGGGCGAAAGTGTAGCAGTAAGGATACTTATCGATTTGGGGGTTGATCCTCAGAAGCTTATCAGCGAGATAAGCAAAATGCTTACTGAAGAGGCACCGGGTACTGCCGGAGAGCCTAAGAGCCATAGTGCCAATTCAAACACTCCAACACTTAATCAATTTGGTAGAGATTTGACAGAAATGGCAAGAGAAGACAAGTTTGACCCTGTCATAGGTCGTGATAACGAGATTGAGAGGGTTATACAAATTCTCAGCAGAAGGACAAAAAACAATCCCTGTCTTATTGGTGAGCCTGGAGTGGGAAAAACTGCTATTGCAGAAGGCCTGGCACAAAAGATAGTTGAAGGTAATATACCGGAAATACTTAAGGATAAAAGGGTTGTAACGTTGGATCTTTCGTCAATGGTTGCCGGTGCAAAGTACAGGGGTGAATTTGAGGAACGCCTTAAAAAGGCCCTTGATGAAATAAGAAAAGCAGGAAATGTTATTTTATTCATAGATGAGATGCATACAATAATAGGTGCCGGTGCTGCAGAAGGTGCAATTGATGCATCCAACATACTGAAGCCTTCTCTTGCAAGAGGAGAAATACAGGTTATAGGTGCAACTACTCTTGATGAATACAGAAAACATGTTGAAAAGGATGCTGCCCTTGAAAGAAGATTCCAGCCAATTACAGTAGGAGAGCCTTCTGTTGAAGAGGCCATCGGAATATTAAAAGGGGTTCGCGATAAATACGAGGCACATCATAGGGTAAAAATAACTGACGAAGCAATTATAGCTGCGGTTAAGTTTTCCGATAGATATATAACAGACAGGTTTCTTCCGGATAAGGCTATAGATTTGATAGATGAAGCTGGTTCAAAGGTAAGACTCAAATCTTTTACAGCACCTCCCGATCTTAAAAAGTTGGAGGAGCAGTTTGAAAAGCTTAGAAAAGAAAAGGAAGATTCAATAAGATCCCAGGAATTTGAGAAGGCGGCCAGGATAAGAGATGAAGAGCAAAAGCTTAAGAGTGAGCTGGAGAAGGCTAAGAACGACTGGTATCAGAAGAGTCAGGTAAAGACCGATACTGTTACTGAAGAACATATAGCTGAAGTGGTTGCCAGCTGGACCGGCATACCTGTTAAGAAGCTTGCAGAGGAAGAGACTGAAAGGCTTATGAAGATGGAGGAGGTACTGCATCAAAGAGTTATAGGTCAGGAGGAGGCAGTTAAGGCAGTATCTAAGGCAATAAGAAGAGGCAGAGTAGGGCTTAAGGATCCCAAAAGGCCTGTTGGATCATTTATTTTCCTCGGACCTACAGGGGTAGGTAAGACAGAATTATGTAAAGCATTGGCCGAAGCTTTGTTTGGGGAAGAAAACTCAATTGTTAGAATCGACATGTCTGAATACATGGAAAAGCATAGCGTGTCAAGACTGGTAGGTTCACCTCCGGGATATGTAGGTTATGATGAGGGTGGGCAGCTTACTGAAAAAGTAAGAAGAAAACCATACTCGGTAGTTTTGTTTGATGAAGTGGAAAAGGCACATCCTGATGTATTTAATATATTACTCCAGATACTGGAAGATGGAAGGTTGACAGATTCACAAGGCAGAACAGTGGACTTTAGAAATACGGTAATTATAATGACATCCAATGTTGGTGCGAGAATGATTACTGAGCCAAAAAGACTTGGCTTCACTTCACCTAATGAAGAAAAGTCCAAGAACTATCAGAACATGAAGAACAATGTTATGGGTGAATTGAAGAATACATTTAAACCGGAGTTTCTTAACAGGGTTGATGAGATAATTGTATTCCATCCGTTGGAAGAGACACATATAAAGGAAATAGTAAAGCTGATGATAGACGGTCTCACAAAAAGGATACAAGCTAATGATATCAAGCTTGAAGTATCCGATAAAGCCTTAGAGCATCTTGCCAACAAAGGCTATGACATGGTTTATGGTGCAAGACCATTAAGAAGAGCGATTCAAAGCCAGGTTGAGGATAAGCTGGCCGAGGAAATTTTAGAAGGGAAGATCAAATCGGGAGATAATGTTCTGGTTGACTCCGATGGAGAAAATCTTACCTTCACAAAAAAGGTGGCAGAAAAGAGTACGATAGTATAAGCAATTATTGGTTAAGGAATGAGAGGAAGCTCCAATTTCAGTTTTAAGCTGATAAGGGAGCTTCTTTTTTGGTTACACTTCAAAGTTGAAGGAATATATAAAAGATGATAAACTTATTAGGAATAATTTATATTAAATACGTTATTAATCTTACATTTAGCAGAGCAAAATAACGAACGCTTTACCGGAATTTTGCGATAGATAAATGTAAAGGATTCATCGCATTTAATTTAGTTAGAGTAAACACATTATAAGGAGAGAGAATGGCATGCCGAATAGACTCGGAAAAATTAAGATTGGCTTATCGTTGGTATCAATTATTGTTTCACTTTTTTGTTCATGCTTTATTATCAATACATATGCTTTAGCAGATAATTCTTTAAAAAATACAAATGAAATAAAGGTCATGGTGGATGGCAAGGAACTGAATCTTGATGTGGCACCTTCAATTATTTCAGGGAGGACACTTGTACCATTAAGGGCTATATTTGAGTCTTTAGGGGCTGAAGTTAAGTGGAATGCTAAAACGAAAACCGTTACAGGAACTAAAAACGGCATAACTGTTGAACTGACTATAGACAAGAAGAATGCTTTTATTAATGGCAGGGTAACATCAATTGATGCTCCTGCTTTGATAATAAAAGGCAGGACTTTTGTTCCGGCAAGGTTTGTAGCAGAGAGTCTTGGTACTGATGTAGAGTGGGACAGCAAAGATAAAGTGGTCCATATTACCACACCTAAAGTGATAAAATTTCCGGACAGCAATCTTGAATCGGTGATAAGATCAAAAATTAATAAGCCTGTAGGAGATATATTAAACATTGATGTGAAGAAAATTACCGTCCTTGATGCCTCAGAAAAGGGCATTAAAAGCCTTGAAGGTATAGAGAATTTATCCTCTATTAGAGAGCTTGATTTGGAAAATAACAGGATAAAGGATATTAATAGGCTGTCGGAGCTTAAGAATATATACTATCTTTACCTTTCTGATAATCTTATATCGAATATCAGTCCCTTAAAGGAATTGTCAAGTTTAAGGATACTGCTGCTGCAGGGCAATCAGGTTAAGGATATATCTCCTTTAAGTGGATTAACCGATTTACAAAGGCTTGATCTTGCCCAAAATCAGGTGTTTGACATTTCGCCCCTCAAGGGTTTTACAAAACTGGAGGTGCTCAATCTCTGGAGCAACCCGATAATAGATATAAGTGTTTTAAAGAGCGTGAGTTCTGTTAAAAAATTACTTTTGCTTGATTCAGATGGGGACGATTTGGATAAGGTGTTTGAAAAATATGATCAATTGTCAAGAAAAGTCAATGAGATAATCAATATCTTGATTAAACCGGAAATGACTGAATATGAAAAAGAGTTGGTAATCCATGACTATTTGGTGACTAATATCAAATATGACAAGGAAAATTTTATAAACGACACATTGCCTGACGAGACACATACTTCTTTTGGAGCGTTAGTCAATGGAGTTGCAGTTTGTGACGGTTACGCCAGAAGCTTTCAGATCTTACTCAATGCGGTAGGAATCGAATGCAGTATGGTTGTCGGGGATTTTGACTCATTAAATGGTGCATTGGCTTCAGTGCGATCTAATGGCGAGAAGTGGAGACATGCATGGAATATTGTCAAGATAAACAATGTTTATTATCATGTAGATGTCACTGCTGACGATCCGTTATCTGATGATGGTACAGAATTATTGGACCACAATTATTTCAACATATCAGACAAACAGATGGGATCAGACCACATGTGGGATAGGGAGGCTTACCCCCAATGTACTGAAGACAGCAGGCTTTTTGATCTTTTAGCCCGAGAAAGAAAGAATTTCATAATAACAGAAGATAAGTATTACTATATCAGTCCTGAGGGAGGTATAGTAGGTATAAACCATGATGGAAGCGACAGCACTAAAGTTGTGCAGGATAAGGCTTACCAAATAGTCATGATGGGAGATTATATATACTATATAAATACAGATGATAACAGTACTTTGTATAAGGTAAAAACAGACGGTACATCAAAGACAAAGCTTGGCAATACCAGAGTTGTTGAGATTGATACAGCCAATAACTGCATATATTATATTTCTGACTATAAGATCAATAAGGTGGGGCCGGAAGGAGAAGGACAGAGCCAGCTAAACTATGATGATGTAGTATCATGGATACTTATTGAAGGAAATGATCTTTTCTATAAGGTTTTTAATTTTGACCACGGCGCAAGGCTAAAGAAAACGGATCTAAACGGTTTGAGCAGTGTGGAAATTGCTAGCGATGAGCCGGCAGGATACATAGTCTCCAACAATAATACAAATGTTGATTTTTGGTATGCTCATACCGAGCATATATTGGACGGTTGGATATACTTTGTAAATAAAAGTGACTCAAATAGCATTTATAAAGTAAAGATTGACGGATCGGAAAAAATCAAAATAACCGGTGATTTTGTGGAAGATAAAAACGATATTGAGATTTTAGGAAACTATATTTATTACAGAAATTACAACGATGGGAATAAATACTATAGAATAGAAGTGGATGGTGAAAACAAGCAGGCTGTTTAATTCTTAATAAACTCATTAAATTTACTATATCTGGAGGAAAGAAAAGCTTAAGCTTCCTCCAGATCATTGATGGTGATTTCTCTAGTGTGGGCAGTGTGGTCCCACTCCTTATTATTTTTACTTAAAAAACCTTCAATTGTGATTGGTACCCATGTAAGGCAATAGAATGGGTATAATATAAAACCAAGTATAATTTTGCTGGTAAATTTTTTTTCTGAAAGTATTACAAATGGTCCGTAAAAAAATTGAAGGATTACAAAAACATTCCAGACTTCAACCGGGAAAACGTATTTGAGGCTGAAAAACGGTGATGTAGGATAAACCATTTGTATCCACATCATGACAGTAATTAAACCGATAAATATAAACCTAATAGGTTGAAAAAGGTATAATGCACAGTCGAAAGCCACCAGGTTTTGCTCCTTGATGGCTTTTTTAAACAAAGCACTTAAGAATCTGGAGGCACAGTCAGCATGGCCTTGCATCCATCTCTTTCTTTGATTCCAGGATTGTTTTAAGGTTAAAGGTTTTTCGTCATAAACAACGGCATTATGTGCCCAGGCAACCTTCATGTCATTTAAAGCAAGCTTCATAGTGAATTCCAGATCTTCAGTAAGGCATGTGGCACCCCAGCCAATCTTCTTTAAAACCGTTGTTTCAACACAAAAGCCTGTGCCGCAAAGTCCGCAGCTTAAGCCCAAATAATACCTTGGCAGCTGAAAAATCCTGTTGGATAGCCAAAAAGCTATGGAATAAGAGCATGTTATCCATGAATCGAAGGGATTTTTACTGTCTATGTAGCCTTGAACGACTTTATGCCCCTTGCACAGTTGTTTGTTCATTTCTGCCAGGTAATTTGAGGAAACAATATTATCGGCATCAAATATGCTAATGGCATCATAATTTGTTTCCATATGGAATATTTTTTCAAACATCCACTCAAGGGCAAAGCCTTTTCCCTTTAATTCATTGTTTTTACGATTATATACGATTGCACCATGTTCTGACGCAATTTTTGACGTATTGTCGGTGCAATTGTCTGCGACTACAAAAATATCATAAAGCTCCTTTGGGTAGTTTTGCAGCTTTAAGCTGTCTATGATATGTGCAATAACCAGTTCTTCGTTGTGAGCAGCTATAACCAATGCAAATTTCTTTACAGGGCTATAATTTTTGCAAGAATCCTCTTTTCTTTTTATCCAACCGAAAACTGATATACCGAAGTAGTAGCAGCCTGCTATAAATATCAGAATTTGAATAATCTGAGTTGATAGATACAAAAAGCTGTTAAATACGGGCAACATTTATTTCCTCCAGTATAAATATTTGATTATGCCAAAGTTGAACAATTGGTTCAACCTTATTATTTTGTGCTTAATGATTGAAAATATTTAATAAAATAATATAAATATTTATGGTATAATAATTCGGGTAAAAATCAATATATACCTATATATTCTTTTGCCTGAATGCCGATAATTATACTATAGAATTTTGATGTGAAGGAGTTTTAGATGGCAAAAAATAAATCAGTGTACATTTGTCAGGAATGCGGATATGAGTCTTCAGGCTGGTTGGGTAAATGCCCCGCTTGCAGTCAGTGGAATACATTTGTCGAGGAAATTCTTAAAAGTGGATATAAGAATACCAATTCGGATATCAAGGATATAAAGCCTGTCAGTATTAATGATGTTAATTCTCAGGCAGAGGACCGTTATCATACTGGGTTCAAGGAAATTGACAGGGTTTTGGGAGGCGGACTGGTTAAGGGGTCTCTTATTCTTGTTGGGGGAGATCCGGGAATAGGAAAATCTACACTAATTCTTCAGATATGCAACAGTATAGTCATGAATTCAAATATATTATATTTTTCAGGTGAGGAATCCATAGGTCAGATAAAAATAAGGGCGGACAGGCTTTCGGTGAATAACAGCAAGCTTTTGATGGTGTCGGAAACAAGCTTTAATATAATCGAAACGGTAATATTAAAAGAAAAGCCGGGATTGGTTATTATTGACTCAATTCAAACAATGTTCAGCGAGGATGTAACCTCAGCTCCGGGAAGTGTAAGTCAGGTTCGTGAAGTAACTGGAAAGCTTATGAGGATTGCAAAGGACAACGGAATATCCATAATCATTGTTGGGCATGTTACAAAAGAGGGAGCGATTGCAGGACCAAGGGTATTAGAGCATATGGTGGATACTGTTCTATACTTTGAGGGTGACAGGCATATGAGCTATAGGGTGTTAAGATCTGTGAAGAATAGGTTTGGCTCAACAAATGAGTTAGGCATTTTTGAAATGAGGGATACAGGTCTTGCTGAGATAGATAATCCATCAGCAGTTATGTTGGCGGAAAGACCGGTAAATGTTCCGGGATCGGTAGTTGTAGCTAGTATTGAAGGTACACGGCCCATGCTTATTGAAGTGCAGGCTTTAGTCAGTCCCACAAACTTCGGTATGCCTAGAAGGATGGCAACCGGCACTGATTATAATAGAATAACCTTGCTTATGGCTGTTTTGGAGAAAAGGGTAGGCATGCAGCTTGGAAATTTCGATGCTTATGTAAATGTTGTTGGGGGTATCAAGATTGATGAACCTGCCTGTGATTTGGCATTGATCATAGCAATAGCTTCAAGTTTCAGAAACAGGATAGTTGATCCAGATAGTGTATTGATTGGTGAAGTAGGCCTTACAGGTGAAGTCAGAGCTGTAAGCCATATCGATAAAAGAGTTATGGAGGCCAAGCGAATTGGCTTTAAAACATGCATAATTCCTTCTGGAAATAAAAATATGATAAAGCAGATGAAGGAACTTGATGGTATACAAATAAAAACTGTTGAAAATGTAAAAGAAGCACTGGATTTGCTTTTATAAAATTATTTCAAATAACCTGGCGGTTAAGCCATAGGAGGATGGAATAATGAGGGAAGACAGATTGAAGGATAATGAGCTTATGGAAATTTTAAAGATTATTGCACCGGGTACGCCCCTAAGGGAAGGATTGGAAAATATATTAATGGCAAGAACAGGAGCACTTATTGTTATTAGTGATACTTATGAAGTCTTGAGCCTTGTTGATGGCGGGTTTTATATCAATAAGGAGTATTCACCGGCACATCTCTATGAACTTGCCAAAATGGATGGTGCAATAATTATAAGCAAGGATGCTAAAAAAATTCTCTACGCCAATGCATTATTAATACCCGACCCCTCTATTCCTACAAATGAAACCGGCACAAGGCACAAGAGTGCGGAAAGGGTAGCGAAACAGACTGGAGAAATTGTATTATGCATATCCCAGAGGAGGAGTTTGATTACTCTTTTTAGAGGAAACTGCAAGTATGTACTTAAAGATACGTCCATGCTGCTTGCAAGGGCAAATCAAGCCCTTCAAACCCTGGAAAAATATAATTCCGTACTCATCAATGCACTGGGAAATTTGAGTGTACTTGAGTTTGAAGACAATGTTACATTGGATGATGTAGCCTATGTTATACAGAGAACGGAAATGGTTATGAGAATAGTAGATGAAGTTGACAGGTATATTTGCGAGCTTGGAAATGAAGGACGTTTAATAAGGATGCAGCTCGAAGAATTACTTGTAAATGTTGAAGAAGATGTTCGTATGGTTATAGAAGATTATATGGTTAGAAATGATCCGACAAAAACTTCAGATGATATAATGGCGATGATAAGGATGTTTGATGACGATGAGCTTTTGGATTTAACAAACATATATGCTAAGCTTGGGTACAAAGAGAACACAATTGCCATGAATGTCACACCTAGAGGCTTCAGGATTATGAGCATGATACCCAGGCTACCCATGGCTATTATGAAAAACCTTTTAGAAAAGTTTATGAATCTGCAGGGTATTTTGAGGGCTTCTTCTGAAGATCTTGATACTGTTGAAGGAATAGGTGAGATAAGGGCCAGGGCTATAAAGGAAGGTTTGAAAAGAATTCGTGAGCAATTGATTGCTGACTTCAGACATATTAATTCAGATTGTAGATTATAGGATATAAATTGTAAGTTATAAAAATAAGTTATAGGGTTATATATTAAATATGTTATTAATCTTACATTTAGCAGAGCAAAATAACGAACGCTTTACCGGAATTTTGCAATAGATAAATGTAAAAGATTAATCGTATTTAATATAGACGCAGAGAATGATTAATTTCAAAGAAAAATACTGGAATTTAAATAGCTTAAGTGATAAAATATAGGGAAAATATAAAGATGCAGATTAAAATCAGATTTTAACAGAGGTTATTTTTAGCCATTACTATATTAAATACGTTATTAATCTTACATTTAGCAGAGCAAAATAACGAATGCTTTAACGGAATTTTGCGATAGATAAATGTAAAAGATTAATCATATTTAATATAAAGTGATTTTAATTAATACATATGATTTCGGGAGGACTTATTAAACTATGGATGTTAATGAGCAGTTGAAAATTATAAAAAAAGGTGTTGCTGAATTAATCAGTGAAAATGAGCTATTGGAAAAACTCAAAAAATCAGAGAAGGAAAATAAACCTCTTATCATAAAACTGGGTCTTGATCCAACCGCACCTGATATACATTTAGGACATACTGTAGTGTTAAGAAAGCTGAAAGCATTCCAGGATCTTGGCCATCAGGTGGTTATAATAATCGGTGACTATACCGGTATGATCGGTGACCCTACAGGAAAATCAGAAACAAGAAAACAGCTTACCAGGGAAGAAGTTCTAAGAAATGCAGAAACATACAAGTCGCAAATTTTTAAAATTTTAGACAGGGAAAAAACCATTGTCAGATTCAACAGCGAATGGCTGGCACCATTAAACTTTGCGGATGTTTTAAAGCTTTCTGCAAAATATACTGTTGCAAGAATGCTTGAAAGGGAAGATTTTAAAAAGAGATTTACTACCAACCTTCCAATATCAATTCATGAATTTTTCTATCCTTTGATGCAGGGTTATGATTCTGTTGAGCTTGGGGCAGACGTAGAGCTTGGAGGAACTGACCAGAAGTTTAATATCCTTATGGGTAGAACACTTCAGAAGGAATATGGTAAAAGTGATGTTCAAATAGGTATATTCATGCCAATTCTTGAAGGTACTGATGGTGTAAAGAAAATGAGTAAAAGTCTTGGCAACTATATAGGAATCAACGAAGAACCAAATGATATATATGGAAAAACAATGTCAATTCCTGATGAATTGATTATAAGATATTATGAACTGGTTACAGATGTTCATCCTGATGAAATTGAGGCTATGAGACAGCAGCTTAATGACAATACAGTAAATCCAAGAGATCTTAAAATGAAGCTTGCAAGAGAGATTGTAGCTTTATATCATGGGAATGAAGCTTCATTGAAGGCTGAAGAGCACTTTAAATCGGTTTTCCAGAAAGGTGCCATTCCTGAGGATATTGAAGAGGTAATTGTAAAGGCATCGGATCTTACAGATGGCAAGATATGGGCACCAAAGCTTCTTACAATAACCGGACTTGCACCGTCCAATAGTGAAGCTAGAAGACTTATTTCACAGGGTTCACTCAAGGTTAATGAGGCGAAGTATGAACAGGGCAATGGAGATATTGAAATAAAGGATGGCGATGTGATTCAAGTAGGAAAGAGAAAATTTGCCAAAATAAAGATTGATTAATTATTGATTTTTGTAAAGTATTTTATATTTATAAGGCATTTCCCAGATGTTCGAATTACTGGGAGGTGCCTTTTAATTTGATGTGAAATATTCAGCCCAAATAGCACTGTATATATGTTTGCTTTGATATAAAATCAGTATATTATGTTTATTACTATTGAAGCAATAATTGCAATTTATTACCTATTTATGCAATTGTTTTGAATTATATAAATTGATATAATGAGCCTAAAATTATCATTTATTCGACTTTTTTTGTATTTTTAGGACATTGTCCGATGTGTTTAATTAATTTAACTGGGAATGGGGGAATTAGCATGTTTAAAAAATTGATGGTATTTGGGACAGCATTGTGTACTTTGTTGGCTTTGAAGGTTTCATGCAATGCATATTTGCCATGCGGTCCATATGAACTGCTTCAAACAACAGATTTTAAGAGTGGAATAAGTCTGCCCTGGCAATTGAGCGAATCTGATGATTTAAATGCTATTGCCTTTATCAAGGATGAAAAATTTGTTGTGCAGATCGATAACAAGGGCATTGAAAAGTGGGATGTGCAGATAAGACACAGAGATTTTAGTATTTTGGCAGACCGGAAGTACCTCCAGGTTTCCTTTCAGGAGGACCTAATTCAGGGGGTGAGGACATCAATAGAGATGGTTCAGTTAATATGGCAGATGTTGTTCTAGTGGCAAAAGTATTCGGCTTATCAAATGGTGATTCCGGGTTTGATAACAAATGTGATTTAAATAATGATGGTGTGATTAATATGTCGGATATAGTGAAGCTGGCTCTGAGATTTGGAGTTGTAATCAAGTCCTAGGTTTAAATATATCAACTTTAGATATAAATTTAGTAAGGGAGGATTTATATGCGTAAGAAGTTAGTTGTAATGGGGTTGGTGTTTCTGGTTATGCTTGTGGTAAAGGTATCATGCAGTGCCTATGAATTGCTTCAAACTACCGATTTTAAAAGCGGGGTAAGTTTACCCTGGCATCTCACGACAGGTGATGAAAATAATTGTGTTGCCAAAGCTTTTATCAAAGATGGGAATTATACTGTACATATTGATAAAGCAGGCTTAAATCATTGGGATGTACAGATAAGGCACAGAGAGATATCAATATATAAGAAACATACATACATTGTGAGTTTTTCACTTATTGCAACAAAGGATTGCAAGGTTTATGCCAGAATTGGTGATATGGGAGAACCTTATTGGGATGCATGGAATAATAATTATACACCATTTAGTGTTAAAGCTAATGAGATACTTACGGTAAGTCAGGAGTTTACTGCTGATAGAGACAGCAAGAATGCTGAGTTTTCATTTTGGTTGGGTGGAGATTTAGCCGGAGAGTTGCCTTATGAAATAAACTTTATATCCATGTCCCTGAAAGACAATGCTCCACCACGTATAACACCCATCCCGATTGTTAAGGACATCCGTGTCAATCAGATGGGGTATCTTCCTAATGCAGCTAAAAAGGCTACTTTGAGGGTTTATAGTGACTCGGCAGAATCTACAAAATGGAATTTGATGGATAGATATGGAAAAGTTGTTGCTTCCGGAAATACAACAGTATTTGGGCCAGACCATGAACCAGGTGAATATGTTCAAATAATTGATTTTTCCAGCTACACGAAACCTGGTAAAAATTATTATCTAGTAGCAGGATCAGCTAATAGTTTTCCGTTTGACATAGGAACTGATATATATACAAATATGAAGTATGATGCATTAAAATATTTTTATCATGCAAGAAGCGGTTTGGAGATAAAAACGCCGTACTGTGTGGAGAGTGCTTGGTCTCGGCCGGCAGGTCATACAAAGGATATAGCTGTACCTGCCTCTATGGATGACTACGTAGGACCTGAAAGCATTGATACTACCGGAGGATGGTATGATGCGGGAGATCATGGCAAGTATATGGTAAATGGCGGTTTAGCCTTGTGGATACTCCAGAACCAATATGAGCACAGTAAAAAATACGGTATTGATGACATTTTTGGTGATGGTAAGCTGAATATTCCAGAGAGTGATAATAAAATTAACGATTTGCTTGATGAGACCCGCTGGGAAATGGAATGGATGCTTAAAATGCAAATTCCTGAAGGATATGACAGAGCGGCAATGGCAATCCATAAGGTGGGAGATGAAAAATGGACTCCATTGGCGACCCGTCCCGATCAGGATACCGAGAAAAGGTTATACTATGCTCCCACAACTGCAGCAACACTAAACCTGGCTGCATGTGCTGCCCAGGCTGCACGTATATGGAAAGACATTGATGCCGATTTTTCCGCTAAATGTTTGAATGCTTCCGAGAGAGCCTACAAGGCTGCCAAGGCAAAACCGGCAATATTCTATCCATATAAGGTAGATTACGGCACATATGCATATGGTGATAACTATGTTGAAGATGACTTCTACTGGGCTGCCTGTGAATTGTATGTTACAACAGGAGAGGAAGAATATCTTGAAGATCTTAAAGGTTATAAGGAAAGCCAAAATATGCCCATTGTACTTACAGGCGAATATGAAGGTATGAGCGGGTGCTTTGACAGATGTGCTACGGGAGGATTGGGCACTCTTACACTTGCACTTCATAAGGAGCAGGAGTTCCCTCAAGCGGTTGCAAGCATACGGGAGGCAGCTGATTACTGTATTGAGATTCAGGAAAATGAGGGTTATGGGATACCTTTAGCTGAAACTGAGTATATTAATAATTTTGCAGGTGCAAATGAGAAAATATTAGGATATCCATGGGATTCCAATTCTTATATTATAAATAAAGCAATTGTAATGGCATATGCATATGAATTATACGGTGATGAAAAGTATTTTAACGGAATGGCTGAGTGTATGGATTATCTTTTAGGACGAAATCCATTGTTTAAGTCATATGTGTCGGGATATGGAGAAAATCCGTTAATGAATCCTCACCATAGGTTTTTCTGTCATCAGTATGATGATTCATTTCCTTCCGTACCGCCAGGGTTTCTAACAGGTGGGCCAAACTCAGGATGCCAGGATGAAACTGTTAGATGGCTAATGGAAAATCGTGCACCGGCACAGAAATGTTATTTAGATGATGTGGAATCATGGTCTACCAACGAAGTTAAAATAAATTTAAATGCAGCATTGGCATGGGTTACATATTATCTTGATGTTGCAGAGCTAATAAATGAATCGGAAATTATTGAAGATATCAATAAGGATGGATCGGTTAACATGGCGGATGTTGTTCTTATAGCCAAAGTATTTGGCCTAACTAAGGATGATGAAGGCTTTGATAAAAAATGTGACTTAAACGGAGATGGTACCATTAATATGTCGGATATAGTGAAGCTGGCATTAAAATTTGGTTATATACGAACTGCATAATTTGTTGCCGTAATTCTTTAATCATTCCTTAACATATAGTATAATCTCATCTTTGACAGTTGCTAGAAATAGAAATCCTGGAACCTAAGCATTTACAATAGGTTTCAGGATTTGTTAACATCTCACGTTATGCGTAATATTTTTATTGTTTTGTTATCTTAAAAATA
>Ga0255341_1002016_pt1 | contig 26934 bp, 16 predicted proteins | sample wastewater_treat_8_FD_192418 | JGI IMG/M metagenome (GOLD analysis project Ga0255341, IMG submission 192418) | Wastewater microbial communities from Lulu Island WWTP, Vancouver, Canada - plant12 | ecosystem: Engineered > WWTP > Wastewater > Unclassified | place: Canada: Vancouver, British...
TATCGGGTGTGTCCAAAACACAATTCACAACTACCGGCGCCTCCTCAACCGACTCCGGATAGATAGTCTCGACACAGGAGGCACAGAGAATAACTGCTAACAAGAGTATGGCAATGTAGTGTCTTATTCTCATTAAAATGATGTTATTATAATATTGTTATTAATGCGCTTCAAATATAGCAATGCTTGTTTTAATTATAACAAAATGATATGTCTGTCCGTATTTACTCCACCCAATATTCCCCAACCATTTTCTATATTACTGTAAATCAGTATGGGTTCTGTGTAGGCATCTTGAGTGGTTATCCGGTATAGCATTGAAGATTTAAGATAATAGTACAATTCTTTAGTTATTGATTGTAATTCTACCACAATGTGGTTGGTGCCGGGGTCTCCTTTTCTCAAACGGCTCTCTACGGTAAATTCATATTCTTTTCCATTGAACAGTTGATCAGAGAAGACATTTGAAAAATAAGCAGGCCAGCCTCTGTAGCCCTTATCCAGTTGAACATCTTTAAAAATGGCATCTTCAGAGGTGTAGATGTCATTATGCATATAGGCCACATTGCCATTATCATAATAACTCAAGGCATAGCTCCTCACTTTGAGCCGATAGAAATTATGCGACTGTGCCGGGTCATATATCTTTAAAGTTATACGGACAATTGTATCTTGGCCCATATAGTCAAACATATCACCCTCTACAATTCTGTCATTATTTGGGGAATGGATTTTTTCGTATGAGATAATTTCTATCTTTTGAGAATGAGGTATATGAATTTCAGATTTGGCAATAGGTAAGTCACTTGACTCAACACTCATTGTCAGATGGTCGCCCCCTTTTGGTATGTAAGTACTTTTATAGTTGTATGAATCAGGATCATAAGTCATTTTATACTGCTGAGTATCATTAACTGAGAGTTGTACTATAGCATTCTTAATTATGGCCGAATCTTTATAAATTTGGTCATATTGATAAATTAAATCACTATCATAGATCCAGAAAACATCCCCTTCAAGGGCTTTCATGCTATAAAATGGAAAAGCTTTTGATATTGATGCCGTAAAAACAGTATCACTGACAGCGAGAGCATTTACTGTGATGCCGTCAATCAATATGTTGCCTTGATCAAATTCAATGATTTTTTCACAACTGGCTATTGATAAAAGTAATGGCAATATATAGATGAATTTCAGCTTCTTCATAATCTAAAAAGTGAAAACAATGTTAAGAGATGGCATAAAAGGAAACATACAAACTCCTTTCAAGACAGTTTGATTGTCATGGTAACCTATATAGAGATTGGAGATATTCATTCTGTTATAAAGATTGCATATATTCAATGATATATCGATATCTCCAATATGGGTTTTCGCCGTGAAAGTTGCACTTATATCCAACCTGTGCATATTGGGCAAAACATAGCCGTTGCGTTGTTTGTGCGTGTAGTATCTTAAAAATTTGTCCAGATGGATCAGCCTATCCGGGTCAGTTGAGGCGATATCGCCGCCCTTGTGTAATTCACTTGAAAAAGGTGATCCGAACGCATCATACTCATTAGGCTTTCCGCCATAGATGCTGGTGGTAGTGATTGTCCCCCTGCGACCGGTCTGGAATGTCCAGCTTCCCGATATTTTCCAATGCTCATTAAATTCATGGGCAAATACTATATTCAAGTTATGTCTTCGGTCATTTCCTGCATAAAACTCTTCGCCGCCATTTAAAATATTTTCGTAATCGTCAAATTTGCGCAAAGATTTAGCCCAGGTATAGCCAATCCATCCGGTGCTTTTTCCAAACTTCTTTTCCAACAACAATTCCACTCCAAATGCTTTGCCCTTCCCCAACACAACCTGCTCCTGCCAATCCCCATTCATTCTGGTATAGGATGCTCCCTCTTTATATTCCATCACATTATCCATTGTCTTGTAATATCCCTCAACAGAGAAATCAACCCCATTGAATATATTGTAGTTATACCCTAACGCCCATTGATTGGAGGTCATCAGCGGAATATTGTTTGTCACAGGTACCCAGATGTCGGATGGCATAACGAGATTTGTGCTGCTAAGCAGATGTAATCCCTGCGCCATACGGGAGTAAGATGCTTTTATGGCCATTTTATTATTTAAAAGGAACCTTAAAGAGAGGCGCGGCTCCAATGAATGGTAATACTTATCCTTGACGGCGTACAATGAGTATCTCAATCCACAGTTCAATTTCCACCTTCTGCTCAATTCAAAATCATCCTCTGCATACAATGAAAAAGATTTCATATAGTAATTTGCTCCCAAAAGGGTGTCCACATATTGGGAGGTCTCAATATAATTCCCTTCCTCCCATATCTTTTTGTAGCTATCTTTAAACACATCGACTACAGGCCCATATTTCTGTAATGATATTTTTGCCCCCCACCTTATGCTATGCTTTTCCTTGTTGAGAAGCAGATCAGTTGCCAATGCAATATCATTTACGTCTGAATTATATCTGATATAAGAATTTTCGGTGTATTTATAGAGGGTATCAGAGGTAATGCTATTTGTGGTAGCCTCATTTATGTCTGATGCAATTTTCAACCTGTAATCATACCTGCTGAAACTGAGGTTGGTATTTATCATCAAGCCATTATCACCTTGATGCGTATAAAATAAGCTTGAAACCAAATTTCCCCATTGGTTTTCGGTTTTATTGTTTCTTTTATTGTCGTAGGATTTATTCATAAATGAATATGCCTGCGTACTCTCAGTTGGTTCGGAATCATTTACGTCTTTACCCCAATAAAATACTGCGGAGATTTTGTCTTTATTTGAGAAACGGTGTACTAATTTGGCATTTATATCGTAGAAATTCATGTTGGCATAGGGTTTCAGACCCTCAGGTTTGTCATATACCTTTTCCAACATAGGCATCGCAATTGCGTCAAAATAAGAGAGACGCGCTCCGACATTAAAAGAGGTCCTACCTTTCCAAATAGGGCCTTCCAGTTGAATTTTAGAGGACAACATTCCAATCCCGACACTTCCTTTTATTCTCTCGAAATTTCCCTCTTTTATTCCGATATCCACGATACTTGAAATCCTTGCCCCATACCTTGCGGGGAAACCGCCTTTATAGAGCACTAAATTGTCTATCATATCTGCATTTATTGCAGAGACAAACCCTTTCAGGTGCTCTGAATTATATAGAGTACTGCCATCCAAAGTTATGAGATTCTGGTCATAATTTCCACCTCTTACAATAATTCCGGATGTCCCATCTCCGGAGGACTGTACACCGGGCAATTTTTGCAAAACCTTCATCACATCCACCTCTCCAAATAGGGCCGGTACGCTCTCCATACGCTCAACAGGCACCGATATAACACTCATTTGAGTGTTTTTAATCCCAAAATCGACCCTTGCGCCATAGACATAAACACCCTCAAGTGCATCGTCCGTCACCATAAGGATATCCATGGCGGTATCTCCGCTTAAACGAACTGTAAACTCATAGGGTTTATATCCGACAAATGTAGTCTGCAAATGCAGTTTTGCGTGCAATGGCAGCGATATACTATATTCCCCATTATTCCCTGATACTGTAACCTTATTGGATTCCTTAATAAATAAATGTGCTCCCGCCAAAGGCTCTTTAGTAACAGCATCCACTATTTTGCCTTTTAAAGTGCCATTCTGCGAAAAGGCAAATTGGCTAAAAAGCAAAAACAGAGAGAATAGGAAGAGTTTTTTCATTCTTCCTCCCAAATCAATTCATAATCAATAAGCGTCTGCTCCATGTTGGCGCGGAGGACGCGCACTTTGACTTTGTCTCCGAGGGTGAATTTTCGGCCGGAAGCCTTGGCGACAATCAGGTATTTTTCCTCATCAAAGACCAGGTAGTCCTTGGTAAACTCCCTCAATGAGACCATACCCTCAATTTTGGTGGGTTCGATTTCCACATACATACCCCACTCGGTAAGGCCTGAGACAGTACCTTCGAACTCCTGCCCGATCTTGTCCTGCATAAATTCGACAAGTTTGAGCTTGATGCTGGCGCGCTCGGCATCGGTAGCCAGCTGTTCCCTCTCGGAGCAATATTTACAATTCTCTTCGTAGTAGGCTTTATCCTGAGATTTGGCTCCGTTGAGATATTTTGTAAGCAAACGGTGCACCATCATATCGGGATAGCGCCTGATGGGAGAGGTGAAATGGGTATAGAACTGGAATGCCAGACCATAGTGGCCGATATTATCGGTGGAATAGACGGCACGTGACATAGAGCGGAGTGCCATCATCTCGATGGCATTCTCTTCAGGCTTATCTTTTATGCCGGTCATAAGATTGTTGAGGCTTCTCGCTATGTTTTTAGGGTTGTCGGTATCGCCCAGAGTGTGACCGAAATTCTTTGCAAAGCGGCGCAACTCCAGGAGTTTGTCAGGATTGGGGTTGTCGTGCACACGATAAACAAAAGTGGGGTTTACGGATTTGCATTTTCTGGCTACCTGATGAGCTACATAGCGGTTTGCCAATAGCATAAATTCTTCAATAAGCCAATTGCTTTCCACGGATTCCTGGCGGCATACATCCAGCGGCTTGCCCTCTTTATCCACGATTACCTTCATCTCGGGACGTTCAAACTTGATGGCACCGTGTTCGAAGCGTTTCCTGCGGAGAATTGTGGCGATGGAGTGGAGTTTGAGTATCTCTTTGCAGAGAGGTCCGTGCATATCTTTGATGATCTCCTGCACCTGCTCGTAATCGAATCTGTGGTCGGAATTGATGATTGTGCGTCCGAATTTGGCATCCAGTACTTTTGCGTCGTCGTCAATTTTAAAGATGACCGAGTAGCAGAGTTTATCCTCATTTGGACGGAGTGAACAGAGATTGTTGGAGAGTTTTTCGGGGAGCATCGGTATGGTTCTGTCCACCAGATAGACGGAAGTGGCACGGTTGAAGGCCTCTTTGTCCACCGGAGTATCGGGTGTCACGTAATGTGTAACATCAGCGATGTGGATTCCTACCTCCCAGATTCCCTTTTCCAGTTCTCTGATGGAGAGTGCGTCGTCAAAGTCCTTGGCATCCGAGGGGTCTATGGTAAAGGTGGTAACGGGGCGATAGTCCCATCTTTTGGAGATCTCATCGGCGGTTATTACATCTGAGATAGCGTTGGCAGCACTCTCAACCTCCGGCTCGAAACGGTATGGGAGATTGTATTGTGCAAGGATGGAGTGCATCTCGGTGTCGTTTTCTCCCGGGACTCCGAGTACATCCACTATTTTGCCGAGAGGTTCGGGACTGCGGCGCGGCCAATCGGTTACCAATACGGCTACCTTTATTCCTTTGGCCGCCTTGATGCCGCCCATTTCCGGCAATTCGTCAAGGCTCTCCACAGGTATACGGATGTCGTATGGCATATTTCGGCTCTCCACTATTGCCCACACCTGCTTTCCAACTATGTGCAGCACTCCGATATGGGGTTTATGTGAACGTTCGATGATATGTACTACCTCGCCTTCAACCCTGCGCACTCTTGGGTCGATGTTTTTGGGAATAAGAATCTTGACGCGGTCTCCATGCAGAGCGCCGCGCATTTTACTGATGTGGATGAATATATCATTGGGAATACCTTCAACAGTGACAAATCCGAATCCGTCTCTGGTGAGATTGATTATGCCTTCAGCCTCGACTTTGCTTTTGCTTCGCCTGTCGGATGCCTTTACCGGATCCTGAATCCTTCTTGTGTTCTTTTTATTGCCTTTGGAAGATTTCCTCTCGCCGGAATCATTTTTCTTTCTCTTTGTTGCCATAATTCGTAACTTTGTACATTCGTCCGATCGGACAAAATATTGTAACAAATTTAGTAAAAATAGAATAGATAATGAATAAAAAAGTACTCTTGATAATAATGGACGGCTGGGGGGAAGGGCGTCAAGATCACTCTAATGCTATATATACAGCCGGAACACCGGAAATTGATGCTCTGAAAGCAAAATATCCATTTTCGCAGCTGAGCGCAAGCGGTGAGGATGTGGGGCTTCCCGATGGGCAGATGGGAAATTCCGAGGTGGGACACCTCAATATCGGGGCCGGACGTGTGGTTTATCAAGATCTGGTCAAGATCAATATAGCTTGTCGCGAACATGCTCTTATGTCCAACAAGGAGATTGCAGCAGCTTACGAATATGTGAAAAAATCGGGCAAGCAACTCCATTTCATGGGACTTTGCTCGCACGGAGGGGTACACAGTTCTCTCAACCATCTTTACGAATTCTTGCGTGAAGCCGCCAATGCAGGTTTGGAAAAGGTGTATGTTCACTGTTTTATGGATGGCCGTGATACCGACCCTCGAAGTGGAAAAGGCTATGTTGCCGAACTTGAAGAGGTTCTTTCTCGCACGACGGGAAAGATAGCCTCCGTAGTGGGCCGCTATTATGCAATGGATAGGGATAAGAGATGGGAAAGAATTAAAGAGGCCTATGATCTTCTTGTCAGCGGCAAAGGCCGCAAGGCCCTTTCAGCAGTGGATGCCATCGAGGAATCCTATAAAGAGGAGGTTACCGATGAATTCATCAAGCCGATATCCATTGTGGAGAAGAATGGTGCTCCTGTGGCTACCATAGAGGAGGGAGATGCTGTCATCTTCTTCAATTTCAGAAATGACCGTGCCCGCGAAATCACATACGTCCTCACCCAGGCCGATATGCCTGAAGCCGGAATGCATACCATTCCTCTTTACTATTGCACTCTGACTCCCTATGATGATAAATTTAAGGGACTCCATATCCTTTTTGACAAGGAAAATGTGCCTCAAACTATCGGAGAGGTGGTCTCTTCTCTTGGAAATAGACAGCTCCGCATTGCCGAAACGGAAAAATATGCACACGTAACCTTTTTCTTCAACGGCGGACGCGAAAAAGAATTCGCCGGAGAGGATCGTATATTGATCAATTCCCCGAAAGTGGCAACATACGATCTAAAGCCGGAAATGAGTGCGCCGGAAGTAAAGGATGCGCTCGTAGCCGAACTTGCCACAGGCAAACACGATATGGTGATACTCAACTTCGCCAACGGAGATATGGTGGGACATACAGGTGTCTATGATGCCATTCTTAAGGCTGTAAGGACGGTTGATTATTGTGTGGGTGAGGTTGTCAGGGCGGCACGTAAAGCCGGTTATTCGGTTCTTATCACTGCCGACCACGGCAATGCCGACTATGCAGTCAATGAAGACGGCACTCCAAATACAGCTCACTCACTCAACAAAGTGCCCTTTATAGTGGTTGATGATGACGTGAAAGAGGTCAGCGACGGTATACTGGCCGATATTGCGCCTACCATGCTCAAACTGATGGGCATTCCTCAGCCGGAAATCATGACGGGCCGTTCACTAATAAAGATATAAACTAATAGAAACCCTTTGTAATGTCATTTGTCCACCTCCACGTCCACTCGCAATACTCCATTCTCGACGGAGCCTCTCCAATCAAGTCCCTTTTTCAAAAGGCGCAAAAGTACGGACAGCCCGCTCTTGCACTAACCGATCACGGTTACATGTATGGCGTAAAGGAATTCTTGAGGGTGGCAGCTGACTATCCCTCTGTCAAACCCATTGTCGGATGTGAGGTCTATGTGGCACTGGAGGACAGGCATACACGTCGCGGAAAAATTGATCAGAAGGCTTATCACCTGATTCTTCTGGCCAAAAATATCACAGGGTATCACAATTTGGTCAAACTATGCTCTCTTGGTAATATTGAGGGTTTTTATTTTCATCCGAGAATCGACCGAGAATTGATTGAAAAATATCACGAGGGATTGATTTGCACCACTGCCTGTCTTGGCGGAGAAGTACCGAGACGCATCATGGAAGGAAATATGGAGGCAGCTGAAGAGGCTGTACTTTGGTACAAATCCATTTTTGGTAAAGACTATTATCTCGAGGTTCAGAGCCATCCCACGGATGTGCCTCTCGCTCCGGAGGAGACATTTGAAAAACAGCAGATAGTCAATGAGGCAATTTATGCTCTTGCACAAAAGCACGACATAAAGGTAATTGCTACCAACGATGTCCATTTTGTTGACAGGGAGGACGGTCCCGCGCATGATCGTCTTATTTGTCTCACATTCAATAACAATGTTGATGACCCCGAAAGGCTGCGTTATACTCAACAGGAGTTTTTCAAAAGTAAAGAAGAAATGGCGGCTCTCTTTCCCGGTCATCCGGAGGTGCTGTCCAATACTCTCGAAATCGCAGACAAGGTTGAGCTCTATTCCATCGACTCCGACCCGATTCTGCCCCACTTCCCCATTCCGGAAGAGTATAAAGATTCGGACGAATATTTGAGACATCTCACCTATAAAGGTGCGGAAATGCGTTATGGAAAAGAGATTCCTCAAAAGGTATGCGACAGGATTGAATTTGAGCTTGAAACCATCAAAAAGACGGGATATCCCGACTACTTCCTCATTGTACAGGACTTTATCGAAGCTGCACGCAATATGGGCGTTTCGGTAGGTCCGGGACGTGGTTCGGCAGCTGGATCCGTAGTGGCATACTGTCTCAAGATTACCAATATCGACCCTATCGAATATGACCTTCTGTTTGAACGTTTTCTAAATCCCGACCGTATTTCGATGCCCGATATGGATATCGACTTTGACGACGAAGGACGTTCCAAGGTATTCAAATATGTTGAGGATAAATATGGCAAAGACCATGTTGCCCATGTTGTAACATTCGGTACTATGGCGACCAAGAGTGCTATCAGGGATGTTGCTCGCATCGAACAAGTACCCCTTCAGGATGCGGACCGTCTGAGCAAACTCGTCCCAAGGTCATTTGAAATAGATGCTTACGACAAGAACGATTCTACTTCGCTGATTAAGGTAGAGGTGCCTCCGACCGTGAAACTCTGTGTAGAGAGAATACAGGACTTCAAAGATGCCCTCGATTCGGATGACAAAAATCTGAGCAATACGATTAAATATGCTCAGCAGCTTGAAGGCAGCATCCGCCAGACCGGAGTTCATGCTTGTGCCCTTATCATAGGTCGCGAAGACCTAACCAACATAATTCCCATAGCAGTGGAGGAGGACAAGGATAGCAAGGAAAAAATTTGGGTTTCCCAGTATGAAGGTTCCTATATCGAGCAGGTGGGGATGCTCAAAATGGACTTTCTCGGTCTTAAGACTCTTTCAATCATCAAAGAGACGATGTCCAATATTGTTGAGAGCGGCCATGAGCCTTTTGATATAGAGGCTATTCCTATTGATGACCCTCTTACCTACAAGCTTTTCAGCAAGGGTAATACCACGGCAGTCTTCCAGTTTGAATCCGACGGTATGAAAAAATGGCTTCGTGAACTGCATCCGACCCGTTTTGAGGACCTGATTGCGATGAATGCTCTCTATCGTCCCGGTCCTATGGAATATATTCCCGATTTTGTTGCCCGTAAACATGGAAAACAGGAGATTACATATGACCTGAAGGAGATGGAGGAGTATCTTGAGGACACCTATGGCATTACGGTATATCAGGAACAGGTGATGCGTCTATCTCAGGAACTTGCCGGATTTACCCCCGGTATGGCCGATACGCTTCGAAAGGCTATGGGCAAAAAACAGCTCAGCGTGATGGAGAAGCTCAATGACCGGTTTATGGAGGGAGCTTTGGCAAAAGGCCATCCGCAAGAGATTTTGGAAAAGATCTGGAAGGACTGGAAGAGTTTTGCGGAGTATGCGTTCAACAAGTCACACGCCACCTGTTATGCCTGGCTGGGTTACCAGACGGGCTATCTTAAGGCACACTATCCTGCTCAATTCCTTGCAGCCAACCTCAGCAAAAACCTCAACGACATTGAGGAAATCACCAAGCTGATGGATGATTGCAAAAGAATGAAAATCGAAGTTCTCGGGCCGGACATCAATGAGAGCCGCACCACATTTACCGTCAACAAGAAGGGCAATATCCGTTTCGGCATGGCCGGCATCAAAGGTGTGGGAACTAATGTCATCAATGCGATTATCGAGGAAAGGGAACGCGGAGGTTCGTTTACCGATATATTTGACTTCGTAGAAAGGCTCCCTTCCGGTGTTGTCAACCGCAAGGTCATAGAGTGTCTCATTTATTCGGGCTCGTTCGACTCATTCAGCGACATGCACCGGACGCAGTATTTCCTTTTCAACAATAAGGACGAGTCTTTTATCGACGCACTTCTAAAATATACCTATAAATATCAGAATGACTCCGTTATGCAGGGAGGTCTCTTTGGGGAAACCGAAGAGATGAAGCCGGTGCGTCCGGAGATCCCGCCCCTTCAAGAATATGATGAGATAGAACTTCTCAAAAAGGAGAAAGAACTTGTAGGTATGTATATATCTTCACACCCGTTGGACAAATTCCGATTTGAATTTGACAATTTAGTGACGGTAGAACTTAGCGAGGTTCGCAGTATAGAGGACAATCTCTCGAGGGATCCCAAACTCCGGAATATAGAATTTACAGTCGGTGGCCTTGTGACTGATGTGCAGATTAAATATACTCGCACCGGTAATCGCCCGTGGTGCACATTCACCGTAGAGGATTTCAATAGCAGCCATACATTCTCCCTTTCGGGAAAAAGCTATGAGACTCATATGCAATATATGGTTGACCACACCGCTTTGCTGATCAAATGTGTGACGAAAGAGCTTTTCCGTAAGGAATCGTCAGAAGAGAAGAAAGTTCAGGAGTATCGTCTTTTCATCTCCAATATGACTCTCCTCTCCAACGCAAAAGAGCAATTTTTCAAAGAATTCCATATATCAATGGATCTGGAGCAATCAGATGCGGATTTCCGCAAAGCCTTGACAAAGAAATTGCGTACCCATAAAGGGGAGACCCCTCTTTTCATAGACCTGTCATTTGATCATAACGGAAAAAAAGAGATCGTTTCTCTCTATTCAAACAAATTCAGGGTATCCGTCGATGGAGAGCTCGTGGATTGGCTTTACGAGCAGGGCCTGGATTGTCGTGTAGTCAAGAAGATGAATTGGTAAAGAGATTCAGTAACTCCTCTATTGATTTTGCGATTAGAGTTTCCCCATCCGGAAACGAAACGACGAATTCTGCGGATGAAATACATTGCACCGAAATAATCTCTTTTGAAGGAGCCGTGGGTGCAAATCCTTTGCGCTTGAGCGCATTTCCAACCCAAAATGCACTTCGTGCCTCCCCGTCGACACCGACTGGATTTTCCGAAGGGACAGGGGATATTTTTCCGGAATATGAGTCGAAAACCACCCCCTTTTTGCTGAAGAAAGATTCCAGCACTCCGCTGAGAATCAAATCCTCCGGTGTACCGCAAACCATCGGTGCCGAGGAGCGGTTGTCCTTTGCGCCTCTCTCCTGAAGCCAGAGCTTGTCACCGAGCTGGATGGCGGAATCCAGGTCGTGGGTAGAGAGCAGGATGCTTTTCTTTTGCTCCCGCGCAAGTTTGCGTAAAAGTACCATTATCTCTATCCTGCTTGTGACATCCAGAAATGCTGTGGGCTCGTCGAGTATGATTATGGGACACTCCTGGGCCAGCACTTTGGCTATAAAGGCCTTCTGTCGCTCTCCGTCGCTCAGTTCCGACACATAGGACGAGGCTTTATGCGTGATACCCACCGCCTCAATAGCCCTTGAGATTGCCTCGTGGTCGCTCTCTTTGAGCTGCCCGAAGCAGCCCGTGTGCGGATACCTGCCAAGAGATACCAGATCATAAACAGTTATACCTCCTGCATAGGTTTTTTCAGTGAGTACAACTCCTATGAGGGTGGATAGACGGTTGTGCGAATAACTCCCAAGAGGAGTTCCGAATACTTTCACACCGCCTGCCAAAGGGGGTAGGAGGCCGCATAGGGTCTTTATGAGAGTAGACTTTCCGGCACCGTTGAGGCCGAGCAAACAGGTTACTTCACCGCTCTGCAGCTCCAGATCCAGCGAATTGTGGATGACCTTGCGCCGGCCGCTCCTCAGAGAATATCCGATGGCCAGTCCATGGGCCGATATGGTGATCTGATGTTTCATCTCAATTGAAATATTGGATATTCCTACGGTTGACAATGACACATATGATGACCGGTGCGCCGATAATCGGGGTTATGGCATTGAGCGGCAATATGGAGTTGCTACCGGGCACCACTGTCAGCATATTGCACAAAAGTGCGACACAGGCACCTGCAAGCAGGGTAATCGGCAGCAGCTGCTTGTGATTGGAGGTTCCGAGCAGCAGTCGTGCAATATGAGGTACGGCAAGTCCGATAAAGGAAATGGGACCGCAGAAAGCAGTTGTGGCAGCGGTGAGTATTCCGGTACAGAGAAGAATGGCAATCCGGACTCTTTTGACTCGTACACCCAGATTGGCAGCATACGACTCTCCGAGCAGCAGCGCGTTGAGGGGCTTGATCAGGAAAATCGAACCGAGCAGCCCACCGGCTGCAAATACAACGAACCATGGGAGTTTCTCCATGGAGACTCCGGTGAAGTCGCCCATACCCCAAAGCACAAACTGATGCACTTTGTCCGGAGAAGCGTGATAGTTGAGTATAGAGATAATCGAGGAGGCGAGATACCCCACCATTATACCGATTATGAGCAGCATCACGCTGTTCCGCACTTTTCGGGAAAAACCGATAATGATGAGCAATACGACCGAGGCTCCGACAAATGCTGCGAGTATCGTGGAGAGATAAGTGTTGAACGAGAAATAAATCATCACAAGTGCAACACCGAGATAGGCGCCGTCGCTGATACCCAGGATCGAGGGGCCCGCAAGAGGATTTTTGAAAAGAGTCTGCAGCAGAAGTCCACTCACCGCAAGAGAAGCTCCGGCAAAGAGAGCCGTTATGGTCTGGGGGAGCCTCGACTGCATCACAATCTGCACCCAGGTTTGGCGGCCTTCAAATGTTCCGGCAAGGATTTCCAATACGGAGCGTATTGGTATCCTGACTGCACCATATAGCAGTCCGCCGCAGAAAAGCAGCAGCAAAGCAGCTCCAAGGCAGATATAGACTGTAATATGTTTGCTTCTTCCTTTCAAATTATTTCATTTTGACATAATATCTCGGACTATATCCCGACAAAATTTCCGGATGGTAAATAGAGATCAAATCTTCCAGAAGACGGTCGGGGTGAAGCGTGATATCGTCGTAATATGTTGTTTTTGTCGTGTGGCAAATATAAATATTCCTCTCCTTGAATGGTCTGAAATTGCTATAGGGCTGATATTCATCTTTCAGAATGTCGTATGTATATTCGTGTTTGGTGTCATATTTGAAAAGCCACAAATCCGCATCATGAGCCCTGTCCAGAACGCTTTCAAACGTTTGATGCACACTCTCGCTGCCTTTGAAATCGCTGAAAATATAATCGGCACCGGCATCCGAGTGGATTGTGCCTATATAGCTACCTCCTGCAGGAATTATCCATGACGCCCCATATTTCCTTTCCAGTAGGACACGGGGTCTTTTCTCAGACTTTCCCGCCAGATTCTTGAGATGGTTGTAACGATCTCTTGTTGCAAAAAATATGGAGTCCGCTCTCGCTCCTTCCCCGAAAAGGAGAGCGTAAAAACGGCCCCATTCGGTTCGCCCCAAAGGATGGTTTTCCATATAATCGGCTGCTTCCACTATCGGGATGCCGAGTTTTTCGGCTGCTCCGTAGCCGCTGTTTTCATAAGGAGATGCAATGATCAGTTCTGCATCCAGTTCGATGATTTTTTCAATATTCGGCGCCGTTGCAAGACCGATATCAGCTATTCTGCCGTCAGCAATCCTTTCGAGAATGAGGCTGTCGGTGACATATTGTATTTCACAGATTCCTTTGATGGCATCGATTCGTCCCATTTGCACTACCATTGAGGCGTGTACCGAGGTGTAGAATACCGCTTTTTCGACAGGAGTCCTGATAATGATGCCTTCGGGAAGGGAATCCGGCAATGGTTTGTTTTTATCAATCAGCACATAGCGTCTGAGCGTCTTGAGGGTATCCCAGGGGTTGCGGACATTCACGATTATCCAATCATCAAAACGGGAAATTTCAAAGCCTTTGGCGTAATAGACGCTGTCGGCTTTGAAACATTCCGTTTCGGCTGTTACTCCGCTCCCGCCGTTGCAGGAGCAGAGCAAAGCCATCAATATAATAAAAACAAAACCTATGAAGAATTGTCTGGTCACAGTTAATTGTCTTTTGGACCACCGGCAGTTACCGGACAAGCGGTGATGGGATTGAGTCCTCCGGTGTCAAATGCGTGATACATGTGTCCAAATGCGTCGATTACATACATTTGTCCGTTGGTGGTATAATCGGATGTGCCTATGTAAATAAGTGTTAGTAGTGTGTCAGCTGAAAGGGAGTATGGATTTTCGATGCGTGTTCCATCTTGTATCAGTTTTCCGTATATTTCTTTTTTGCTCGTATCGAAAATATAATAATCGGCTGTCAGTTGTCCATTATCATCATAACTTGAGCTTACAAGATAGAGGGCATTGCCCGGGCCTTTTGCAATAAATGATGGCGTGATGCCTTCAAGTTCGAGTTTCTGTACAGATTCATTGTTGGTGTTTACTATCTGGAGGCAAGAGGGAACATCATTGTAGTTGCCCATTGATACCACATAGAGAAAGCCCTTAGAGTCTGCTTCGAGATAAATAGGGTTATCTGCCACCGTAACTTCGCTCATTACATCCATGGTAACGGGGTTTAGAACAGATAAGGTCTTGCCGTAGTTGGGATAGTTCATGCCGCCTGAATTGGCAACATAGAGCTTTTCGCCTGCAATTTTGATTTGCTCGGGGTTGTCACCAACCTTAGCAAGTGCGGAGACTGTGAGGGATGTGGTGTCAATCTTGCCGGCATAACCCTCGTAAAAGGTAACATAGACGCAATTTTCCCAGGTAGTGAAGTAACGGGGTGAAAGATTTGCTGACGAACCCTGTGCCTTAGTTTTTATCTCTTTGATTACTTTGCCTTCAAGGTCGGTTACGAAAATGAGACCGGAGTTGTACACAGCAATATAAATTTTGCTGCCGAAAGCAATCATATCCTGAGCGGTGTCACCAAGTTTTTTGCCCCCATTGCTACGTTCGAATATGTTGTAGTTGAGTTCCTTGTTGTAAGGATTGTAAGCGATTAAATTGGCATCGTTTGAACCGAAATTTCCGCTGTTGAGGATATAGGTACCTATAGTTATCAAGGGAATTTCGGGTTCCGGATGGTCGATTTCGAGGCAGGAGGAGGATGACATAATCAGTACTGCTCCTGCAATGATTGCGAGTCTTAGAAGTGTTCTTTTCATTTTTCTATCGTTATTTGATTTATATTTTAATTTTTAATGTAAGCCTGAAATTGCGCCCGGGCATTGGATAGTATTGTATAATATCGTACATTTTATTGGTAAAGTTAATCATTTCTCCCTGGAGTCGGAGGAAAACGCCATGTATGCGGAAATCCCTGTATGCGGAGATGGTATGTTCGGCATAGCCCTTGATGAGGTTTCGCTCCACATTCAGAGGCAGTGAATATTTGTCCCCGACAAAGGAGATAATGTAGCTAAGATTGAGCCATGGGTTACTCCAGGCGAGATTGGTTGCTCCCGAAATGCGCGGGGTATAGGGAATCTGGTGGCGCCAGGTTTTACTCTCAGGGTCCGATATGTCCACCGCATGTTGGTATGAAGCGTTAGTTGAGAGTATCAGATTGTGGTCGTTACCGAGCCGAACACTGGAAGTGACACTCAGATCTGCTCCTGCTATCCGCACTTTACCGATATTCATCATTTTCCAAATAAAGAGGGTGGGTCTGGCCACAATCTTGTCTTCCACGTTGTTGTAGTAACCGTCAAGGGTAGCGGAAAGCCATCCGGACTCCTCTTTGCCGAGCGTACCGCTCCAGGTCAAGCCGAGATTATACTGATCGGCACGCTCCGGCTTGAGGTTGGTATTGCCTACTCTCAAATAGTAGAGGTCGTTGAAGGTAGGTGCGCGAAATCCCCTTTTGTACGATGCTCTGACTCTTAGATTTGTAGCCTTGAAGGGCTTCCAGGAGATGCTTAGAGCTGGAGAAAGGTTGTTTCTATCTGGTGCGGGATCACCCTTTTGCACCTTTTCGCTAATATATGTATTGGTAAGTGAGGCAACAACGGTTACCGATGAACCTTGATATTTCCCCGCAAGGGTGGTGAGTGAGTTCATCCTTTCGGGAAATGGGCATTCCGGAATTGATGCATCCAAAGTGTTGTAGAAGAGGTCCTGGGCAAATGTCAATTCCACTCCTTTTGCCGGCTTAAAACGGGTAGCTATCGAGCCATAATACTCCTTTTGCGTATAAAGGTCTTCTACAAATCCCAAAGGATAACGCTGACTTTCATCGTAGTATTTACTCCGGGAGTAATTGTATTTAAGCACCCCGTTGAGGTCCCATTTTACGCCGAGGGCGGTATTGTATGAGGCCTGAACAAATCCGTTTTTATCCCACAGACGCTCAAATGCATCCTGATTGTAGAGGACTACCGAACCGGGGAGCCCCCTTTCTCCCGAAAGGCCGCTTGCCTTAAGGGAGAATTTGCCGGAGGCACCTATAAATCCCCAGAGATTGATTTCCGCTCTGAGGGTATTGACATCGCTGTTTTTCCGCAACAGAAGTTCACTCTCCCTGCCGTTATCGATGATGAAGGGGTAATCGCCCTTGGAGGTTACCCAATCGGCATTCGCTCCGAGTGCCCACCTGCTCCCAAGTCTATGCTCCAATAGAAGAGAGGGATTGTATGTACCGAAAGAGCCTGCTTTCATACGTGCGATAACATTTGTACCGCAGTCACCGAAAACAGGTCTTGACGAGGTAATGTCGAGTGTTCCGGCGGAGGCAAACATTCTTGCCGACTTGAAGATTTCATCACTCTGGCCGATGGAGAGGGTAATCATTTCCACATTGTCCAGCGAAAATCTGCCAATGTCCACCTGCCCGCTCTGTATGTCGGATACCGCAATGCCATCGTAAGAGACAGCCGTATGCTGAGCTCCGAGACTTCTGATTGAGACCGTCTTTATGCCTCCGATTCCGCCGTAGTCGCGAATATTCACCCCCGCAAGATTTTTGACTGCTTCATGCAACTCCTGTACTCCCAAACGTTCGATGGTTGAGCGATCCACCACCTGTACCGGTGCACTCTGAAGAGTGGGAGAGGGTTTGGCGGTAGATGTAATGCGTGATTCTTCTAGGTGACGCACTATCACCGTGTCTCGCTTCGGCGAGTGTACCACCACAGTATCCTTGTTCTGCCGATGTATGGCTACAGCATCACGCCTCTGTAGGAGTGATGGCTCTGTTTTTGGTTGATTATTCCGGGCAAACAGAGTTGCCGGCAGCAGAGATAATGCCACCGCAAATGGTGTTACACCTTTGAAAAATGCCCTGATTGAGTATTGCATTCAAAAACAAATCATGAAATCCAAACCCGGGATTTCCAATCCAACAAATAATCAAGGCAGGTCTTCTGACTCGTTCCTCCTTCAAGCCGCCTTCCCATCCGTAAAGGACAGTGGCAAAGATAGCTCAGGAATTAGGGAACTCACAGCTACGGGTATAGTTCCGGATTCGCACCGGATTCCCTTTAGCCTCAATTACGCCACAAAGGTATGAAGAAAAAGTTGATTTCTGCAAAAATTGCAGAAATAGTTCAGAGTGTGTAGTCTGTAGTGTGTAGTTGCGGGGTGCGGTTTGGGAAAATAGCAATATGGAGTTAATGGCTTACAGCCAACAGCCAAGCCCCAGGCCAATAGTTAACGGCAAAAATTTGATTTGTTGAGGTAAAATACCACATATGCAATATTATTAATTTCCTTTTGGTGTTTTTAAGTTATGAAACGCAAGATTTACAAAAACATTGTCATGTAAACAGGTATATAACTTGCGCCGTTTTCCACCAAATGTTGGCTACATATCATCCAGATCAAGGCATTTTGAATCAATTTGGTACTTATTAAGGACTTTGTTTTTGAGCACCTTTACCTTTGATTCGAACAGATGGGATTTGAAGTTTTTCCTCTGTCGCTTAACTTCGGCGACGAAAGCATTTTTATTGTCCAATTTGATTGCAACAATATCTATCTCATTTTGAGATTCCTCAGATTCTTCTTTTTTAGACTTTTTAGAGTCCCACCATGAACCAATTTCTCTATATTCATAACTCTCCTGTAATTTTTGTTTAAAATATAGTTCCAATGTCTTTCCGGAGTAGGTGGGGTAATCGTCTTTGATGATTTGAGCCAATCCTCTATAATTACCCAGTTCAATAAGTGACCTGTTTCGCTCAATGTATCTGAACCAAAATCTTAAAAAATTATCCGATATCTCATATCGTACCCTTTGAGATCCCTTTTTAGCAAAAATGGGGCGTGTTTTTTTAATTAACTCATACACACTTTCAAGTTTCGCCAAATGCCCGCCAATGCTTTTTTCGCCCATAAATTCTTCGATCTCGGCTTGAGTGTTCCATCCGGAAGATATCGCATCCAATATTGAGAAGTAATTACCATATTGTTTCCCAAACTCCTGTATTAACAGATTCCGCCCTTCATCGATAAATGGAGAATCACTCTGACAGATATATTCTATCATGTTGGGAATGGTCAAGGCATTGTTGTCAACCAAAAACTCAACATATTTTGGGATACCACCCGTGTAAGTGTATAGCGCTAAAAGTTCATCGTTTGTGTACCCGGGCTTATAATCGCTCATAATCTCCTTCAGTACCGTTGTAGTGAAAGGCTGTAGCTTCATCATAGCATCGGCACGACCGAATAATGGCTCTTTCTTATCCTGAAATATCCTCGTCATCAATGAATAGATAGAGCCGCTAACTATAAAATTAATATTAGTATCGGTTCGAAATTGATCCCAGTAGTTTTGAATGTCACTGAATATGGATTCATTAATGTTGATGAATTCTTGAAATTCGTCAATTACCAAAGTGAATTTTTTCCTCTTTCCCTGCTCCAGTAGAAAGCGGAAAACCTCAACAAATGATTGCATTTTAGGAACGAAAACAGATAAGCTCTGTTCAATATCATCGCAGAAACCATTACAAAGATCGGCTTCATTTTTTCTGCCCACAAAAAGGTAAACTATTAATTCGTCCTTCATAGCATTTAGTATGAGCGAAGTTTTACCAATTCGACGACGACCTGTTATTACGGTAAGCTTAGAATGGCCATTATATGCCATTTCTTTTAATTGTTGCAATTCTGCAATCTCCGCAGTGCGATCATGGAATCTCATAATTTGTAAATTTTACAGCGGTAAAATTTACCGCTGTTGCAAAGTTAGTAATAAATATATCAATATGAAATCCTAAATTAAATTTCTATCCATTTTGCCGTTTTCCACCAAATGTTTTTTAGCAAAATGCCGTTTTCCACCAAATGTTAGCTAAACTCGGAACCCGCAACTCGCACCCCGTAACTATATCCCAAGGATTTCTTCGACGTATCGGCGGTCGCCGTAGAGGCGGGGAACTTTGTTTTGGCCGCCTATTTTACCTCTTGATTCCATCCAGCGGAAGAATGTTCCTTTTGGGACAACCGTCAGATGGGGCCGCTCCATTGTCATGGTGTGGGTGCGTTTGGCTTCATAGTCCGAATTGCAGGCGCAGATTGCTTCATCCAGAGTGTCCGCAAATGCCTCCACGCTTTCGGGTGCGTTTTCAAATTCAACCACCCACTGGTGTGCCCCTTTTGATTTTCCTTCCATGAATATCGGAGCAACGGTAAAGTCGCTAACAGTTGCGTGATGGGTTTTGCAGGCAGCGGCCAGGGCTGTGTTGGCATTTCCAATCATCAACTCTTCTCCAAAAGCATTGATAAATAGTTGCGTCCTGCCGGAAATCATTATCTTGTGCGGAGTGAGCGATGTAAATGTCACCACATCGCCTATCAGATAGCGCCACAGACCGGCTGTAGTGGATATTATGACAGCATAGGGAACGCCGGTCTGCACCTCATCAACTGTGTGGGTGGGCACAGGATCTCCGTTGGTCATTGCATCGGAGAGTTCCTTAAGAGTGGCGAATTCATAGAAAACACCATTATCGAGCGTCAGCAGCATTGATTTATCCTCAGGATCATCCTGAAAAGCGAAATAACCCTCAGAAGCATTGTAATTCTCAAAATAGCGCACCGATCCGTGAGGAATAATGGCATCATACTGCACTCTGTAAGGCTCAAAACTGATACCTCCGTGCATAAACAATTCAAGGTGCGGCCACACATCAGTCAGCCAACTCGCATTATTGTATTCCATCACGCGGCGAAGCATAATGAGATTCCATGAAGGCACTCCGGCAAAATTGGTCACATTGGCTTTGCTGTAATGGCGGCAAATGGCCTCTACTTTCTCATGGAAATCATGCATCATCGCTGTTTTTCTATCCGGAATTCTTAAAAATTCCACCAAAGCGGGCGAGTTGCGCAAGAGTATTGCAGAGAGGTCGCCGCTGAAACTTCTTCCGCCCAAATCCGGTTCCACACTACCTCCGAGAGTAAGTGCCTTGCCGGAATAGATGCGTGAGTCGGGATAATGCTGCACATAATTGGCCAGCATCCGCTGCATTCCACCGTAATGACAGCCCCATAGATTGGTGCGAGTTATTGGAATAAACTTGCTCTTCCCGGAGCTCGTGCCCGAACTCTTTGCAAAAAAGCGGGTTTTCTCATCCCATAGGACATAATCCTCACCGGAACGTAACCGCTCAATATAGGGGTAAAGCGCATCATAGTCACGTACAGGTACCTGACGCTGGAAATCCCTGACCGAGCCTATTTTTGAAAAGCCGTGTTCCGAGCCGAATGCGGTATCCTTACCTCCCTTTAGAAGAGTTGTAAACACTTTCATCTGCACTTCGAAAGGACATTTCCTGGTACGGTCAAGACCCTTTAGCATACCGGATGCATAGGTCAGAAATGCTTTCTTGATGAATGACATATATCAATTATTTATAGCAAAGTTATGCAAAAATAGTATGAAGTACCGCTACTGAACGGATGTTGATAGTTGTGTCGAGCCAGTAGCCCAAATATTTGAGCATCTGATTGCAAAAACCGCTCCTTGCGAGGGCATTAAGCGGAATTTGCATGGCTTCGTCAAAATCCTCGCTCAGAAGCCTGTGAAGAAGCAGGGATTCCTGATCTGAAAAGAGATAAGCGGAGTCATGATAGGGATCCGGCGCAACGAATCTTGCAGATATTATGTCAAATACGGGGGTTTGTTCCGACCAATTGTCATGAGGCAGGAACCCCATCTGCCTGCAAAATCCCGCGAGAAATTTCAGATGAAAGTTGGCGCAATTCCCCTCAATGGCTTCAAGGGCAGAAATCATACCTTTAAGCCATTCAAAGAGTTCTTCGTCTCCGCTCTCTTCCCTGAGGGTGCGGTATATAACTTCGCTTATAAAAAGCGCGATGGCACTTTTACTGATATCGGTTCTTATGGAGTGGAGCTGGACAAGAGGATGATATTCCCGTAGATAAAGCAGTTTGCTTTTGTCTGAGACGGCGGTGACTACTTCCAGTAGTGCAAGGTTGTGAAAATGGGCTGTAACGGCACTGTTTTTGCTATTTTTTATGCCGCGCAGATAGATGCCGCGCCGTCCGAGTCTGCTGTCGAGCACGTGTGCTATGAGACCCGAATCGCCGTACTTGGTAAGATGAAGTACTATTGCCCTGGATTTGCAGACAAGTGACATAGGAGTTTTTCCATCGCTTTGCCTCTATGCGAGATGGAGTTCTTCTCTTCGAGGGAGATTTCCGCCATAGTGGAAGTCATACCGAGCGGCCTGAAGATCGGATCATATCCGAAGCCGTCAAAGCCGTGCAGAGTGGTGGTGATGTGACCCTCGCAGGTCCCTTCAAAGGTGTGCAACACTCCGTCCTCTATCAGTGCAACGACGCACCTGAATCTGGCGGTACGCTTTTTGACAGGTACGCCTTCAAGTTCTTTGAGCAGTTTTCTTATATTGTCGGGAGGGGATTTAGGTTCGCCGGCATAACGTGCGGAATGCACCCCTGGGGCTCCTCTGAGAGCGTCTACTTCCAGTCCGGTGTCATCGGCAAAGCAATTTTTCTGAAATTTATTCCAGATAAAGAGTGCTTTTTCAACGGCATTTTCATAGAGCGTGTCATGGGTTTCGGGGAGTTCTCCGTCGAAACCCAGCTCCGAAGGCATGACAAGGTGAAATCTCTCACCCAGCACCCTTTGTGCCTCGGCCAGTTTGTTGGCATTGCCTGTGGCAAACACTATTTCCATTCCTGCTGATTCTGATAATTGACTTCAAAGATATGAACAAAATGATAAAAGTATTAATTTTGCAGAGTTTTAAAAACAATATAGAGAGATGAAATTTTTCAAAACAACCGTGGCTGCAATTGCAATTTTGGTATCGGTAACCTCATTTGCGCAGTCCGGCGAATTCAAACTTGGACAGAATATGGAAATCCAATATTCGATACTTAAAGAGCTCTCAAGTTCTTATGTAGATACAATCGAATATGGCAAAATAATACCCATAGGTATCAAGGCGATGCTCCAGTCGCTCGACCCCTATACTACATATATTCCCGAAGAGGAGGGAGAGGAGTTTGAAATGATGACAACGGGTGCCTACGGAGGTATAGGTTCCCTTATAAAGAAGAGTCATGACAGGGGAGTGCAGATTGTAGAACCCTATCCGGGCTCTCCTGCGGTGAAGGCAGGCATGGTCCCGGGAGATGTGATTATAGCCATCGACGGTGTCTCGGTATATGGGGAAACCTCTGCCCGGAGTGCTGACAGGATGAAGGGGCAACCGGGTACGAATGTGGTTTTCACAGTTATTAGGGGGCGAACTCTCGATACGGTCGATATTACTGTTACCAGAGAAAGAATTAGAGTTTCCGATATCGCATATACGGGTATTTTAAGGGATTCCATCGGCTATATTGCACTTACGGGATTTACCGACAAGATGCATCTTGAGTTTAAAGAAGCCGTATTGAGCCTCAAATCGAAGGGCGCCAAACGCCTTGTAATCGACCTCAGGGGCAACGGAGGGGGCATTATGGAAGAAGCTGTATCGCTGATGTCGCTATTTGTGCCGGAAGGCACTCATGTGCTCTCTTCGAGGGGTCGTGAAGAGAGGATGAATGAAGAGTATTACACAACGACTCCCCCCATTGACACGCTTATCCCGGTACTTGTTATGGTGGATAGCGGCTCAGCCTCCTCTTCGGAGATTGTGGCGGGAGCATTTCAGGATCTGGACAGGGGTGCTATAGCCGGAAGAAGAACCTTCGGAAAGGGACTGATTCAGTCCATAAAACCTACCCTCTATGACGGAAAGGTAAAGATTACTACGGGAAAATATTATACTCCGAGCGGCAGATGCGTGCAGGCGATTGATTATAGCCATCGCAATGAGGATGGCAGCGTGGGTAATGTTCCCGACAGTCTGAAACGTGAATTCAAAACACGATTTGGTCGCAGTGTCTATGACGGCGGAGGTATCACTCCGGATTTTACCGTTGAGACCAAGACATTCAGCCGTCCGGCCTATTCTCTTGTCTACAACGATATTCTTGGCGACTACGCAGTTGAATATTTCAAAAAGAATCTCTCCATTGCTCCTGCCTCAGAGTTTCATCTTACAGATGAGGAGTATGAGGATTTCATCAGTTATGCAGGTACCCGTGAATTTGATATCCGCAGCTCCGCAGAGTCCGCACTTGACCAGTTGATAAGGGCGGCAGAGCAGGACAAGCTCTACGATGTCTACAAGAGTGAAATTGATGCTCTCTCCGCACGTATAAAGGTGGATAAGGAGACGATGCTTCGCCTCAAGAAAGATGAGGTTGTCCCTCTTCTGGAGGAAGAAATTGTGGTAAAATATTATCTGCGCGGCTCAGAGTACAATATACGCTTGAGAGATGATCAGGGACTTTATCAGGCTCTTGAATGGTGGAAAGAATAGTTATGAGTGTGTAGTGTGTAGTATGTAGTAGGGGAAGTTGAGGGGTGAGTTCCGTGTTGTTGTATGTAGTGGGGTAAATTTCTTAGTACACTTCAAATAACATGAGCGTAGAAAAATTTTGTTTTTTCGGAGCCATGTTATTTGAAGTTATACGAGTTATTGTATAGTTCTGAGTGTGTAGATTTATTACTCTAATACACCCCAAACAACATCATAACCCTATCATCCAAACGCCAATTTCTTAATTGTTAATTGTCAATTGCTAACTGCTAATTGCCAATTGCCAATTGCCAAACAGGCCTCTCCAACCACTCTATTTTGTTTTTTAACGAAATAGACTACCCCAATATTTTTTTCTTTTTGGAAAGCATCTTATTTTTACGCATCTGTTTAAAAATTTAAACAGACGTATCAAGGGAACTAAAATATTAACTACAATATGAAAAGACTTTTTGCGATAATCACGCTTGTTTCAATGATTTCTTTTGCGGGTTGTGTGGATCTTGATGATCTCTGGAGCGAGATAAATCTTCTGAAACAGAAAAACTCGGAGCAATTAAAGGAACTCGAGGAACAAAAAGAGGAGTTTGCCTCCCTGGAGGAGCTTTTGGCAAGCCTCGAAAAGGTTGCCGCCAATGTAAACACCGAGATCAGCTCCATCAAAGGATTGGTGGATGCCCTTACCAACAACGTGGGCATTTCCTCTTACAAGGAATTGGCCGACAAGAGCGGCTATGAGCTTATTATGACCGACGGTAGCACGATCGTCCTTAGGGACGGCAAAGAGGGTGCTGCCGGCAAGGATGGTAAGGATGGTGCCGACGGCAAGACAGGTGCCGCAGGAGCAACTCCGAATGTGGGTGTAAAACTCCACAGTGACGGTCTGCTCTATTGGACCATCAATGGCGACTTCATGCTTGATGAAAGCGGCAATAAGATTCCTGCTCAGGGTAAGGCCGGTAAAGATGGTCAGGATGGCAAAGATGGAGCAGATGGTGCCACGGGCACTCCGGGCAAGGACGGTAAAGATGGCAAGGATGGCAAAGATGGTATTGCAGGAGCCGCCGGCAAGGATGGCGTTACACCGCTTTTGAGGGTTAATTCCAATCTGTATTGGGAAATGAGTCTCAATGGCGGTACTTCATGGCAGCTTGTGAGGGATGCAAAGAACAATCCGATAAAGGCTCAAGGTCCGGCCGGTCCTCAAGGCACTGCCGGTAAACCCGGCACTCCTGGTCCTCAAGGCGAAGTCGGTCCTACCGGCCCTCAGGGCCCGAAGGGTGATCCGGGCGAAGATGGCGAATTGGGTCTTACGATAACTGAAACAGAAGCTGCTTTCATTATCGTTTACAAAGGAGTAACATTTACTCTTCCCAAACCACCTACGCCACCATCCATGACCCTTACCACTAACATTAGTGTAGGTGAAAGCATTACATTAAATATTGATGCGGCAGCTGAGGATCGGGCCGATGTTTGGATAGACCTCAACAATAACGGCAAAAAAGATCCGGGCGAAAGTGATGTTGTATTTAATGCTTTTAATGAATACACCCTGGGAGCACAAACCATTACCATTTATGGCAAGGTAACTAGCCTTGAATGCGAATATCTTACTGCTCTTGATGTAACCAAGAACCATTTATTGCAGTTTCTATTTTGTGGATGGAACTCACTTACCGAACTGGATGTAAGCAAAAATACAGCATTACTGGTTTTACAATGTGAGGCAAACTCACTTACCGAGTTGGATGTAAGCAAAAACATAGCATTAAAGAGACTCACTTGTCATCAAAACTTACTTACTGCTCTTGATCTAAGCAAAAACACGGTATTAAGGGAACTCGTGTGTCACGAAAACTCTCTCACCTCGCTTGATGTAACTAATAATACGGAATTAGAGTACCTGAGTTGCTATGGCAACCAAATAACGGGAGGACAAATGGAGATTCTGGTGAATAGTCTGGTCAATAGAGATGGTAACACTCAAGGTTGGTTTTATGTTCATGACCCCGATAACCCCACTAACGTCATTACTCAAGCACAGGTACTTAAAGCAGAGAATAAAAACTGGAGGGTACTTGATAGTGATGGCAATGCCTACGGGGGCGTAGAACCTCCTCCTGCAGTTTCTTCCATGACCCTCACCACCACCAAGAACGTAGGTGAGACTATTTCATTATATATTGGTGCTGATGAGGCCGACAAAGCCGATGTTTGGATAGATCTTAACAATAATGGAACAAAGGATTCGGGCGAAAGTGACATTCTATTTGAGAATTATAAGGATTACGCCCTCGGTGCGCAAACCATTACCATCTATGGTAAGGTGCCTGATTTGGTTTGTTCAGACAACTCACTCTCTACGCTTGATGTCACCAAAAATACTGCATTAACGTATCTTAATTGTGGCTATAATTCACTCACCTCGCTTGATGTCACAAAAAACACTGCATTAACGTATCTTGATTGTGGCTATAATTTACTCCCTACGCTTGATGTCACCAAAAACACTGTATTAGAGGAATTGCTTTGTGACGAAAACTCTCTTACCGAGCTTGATGTGACCAATAATACGGAATTGCTTTTTATATTTTGCCATGCCAACCAGATAGAAGGAGAGAAAATGGAGACTTTGGTCAATAGTCTGTTCGATAGAAAAAGCACAACCGAAGGTTATTTTATTGTTCATAGTAGTAACACGCCCACTAATGTCATTACACAAACACAAGTAGCAAAAGCAAAGGCCAAAAATTGGCGCGTTCTTGACGATAATTATCATGACTACGATGGCATTTAAGGTGATTTCCTTCTGTTTCGTTAAACAACAATTGTATAATATAGATGATAGATATGAAAAAGTTTTTTACAACAATAACTCTCTTGTCGATGTTCCTGGTTGTGGGCTGCGTTGACCTGGATGAGCTTTGGAATGAGA
>Ga0255341_1002021_pt1 | contig 26885 bp, 18 predicted proteins | sample wastewater_treat_8_FD_192418 | JGI IMG/M metagenome (GOLD analysis project Ga0255341, IMG submission 192418) | Wastewater microbial communities from Lulu Island WWTP, Vancouver, Canada - plant12 | ecosystem: Engineered > WWTP > Wastewater > Unclassified | place: Canada: Vancouver, British...
AAGAAAGATTTTCTGTGTTTTATTTATCGCCTGGTTTTTCAGCAAATTTTCAAACTATGGACGGTTTGAAAAATGCTTTTTTTAAGGGACGACTATTTAGTTTTCCCGCAGCACATATTCATCATATTCAAGCTCAAAACGCAATTTATGCTTAGACTCTTCCTGTGCCAAAAACTGAAATATATTTTTAACGGCCGAATTATCGGACATTGCAGCAAGTTTTGTATAAAGTTTAAATGCTGCTTTTTCTCTGGCCATGGCCACTTTAAGGGCATCGTGATAAGTAATGTCTTCGTCTATTACTGGATATGCAACATAGTCTGCAATACTTAAGGTATCAATATGTTCTTTTGGCAAAAAGAAATTTTGTTCTGCTTTTATTTGCGCAATTTTATTTTTGTGCTGAAGTTCTTCGCCGGCAAATTCCTCGAAAATTATTTTCATCTCCTCGTTACGGCTTTTGGATGCCATTTTGGTATAAAAATCTATGGAGCTTTGCTCCTGAGCCATGGCAAAATCAAGTATTTGCTCAATTGTTTCAAATTTTTCCATAATAAATTAATTATTCATTAAATCATTGAAATGATTAGAATGACGTAAAACTAAATTATCGGCACCATGCGCAAACATATTGCAAGGATTGTCATTATTGGTATAATCAAAAGAAAACAATATTTCTCTGTCAACAGGGAGCAAAGATGCGAACTCCATAAATATTTCTTCTTTAGATGAAAACGGACTCATACCAATTGCTTCGGCAAATCCACTTAGCATTTCTATATTGTTTTTTCCTGTTTTTGGTTCTAATACAGCCTCAAAATTCTGAATAATTTTTCCGGTATTGGTATATGAGCCACCGATTTCAAACGGAAATGCCATAGGCAAAACAAGAGAGGCAGATTCTGCCGTATCGGTCATGAAATAATCAGCTACAACAATAAAAGCATTGTCGGATAATAAAGTCTTGGCTTCTTCAATTTTGAAAGCTGTACCAATTGGGTCTTCGCCAAAAATAAATATGTTTTTTACCTGCCTATTTGCAAGATTTTCCTTTATACTGAAATCTGAATCAACAGGCAAATTGTCAACCTGCCACAATTTTTCCAGATCAGATTTTGCATCTTTCAACAAACGACCTCCGGGAGCCAGTTTTGGACAAATACCATTATCGTGCAATCCATGCGAATTGTTTTTGGATTTTAATGCAAGAATGCCTGAGCCTGTTTTTTCATGCTTACCCGAAATCAACATTAGGTTATTAATTTCCAAAGCACAATTCGACGATGTTTCAGCTTCTGTATAAACTATTACAGTTTCGGCTATTGAATCAAATTCATTGGCCAAAGATTCTATTTCATCTTTACTTAAGCCTGAATCCTTAATCAAAGAATCATAATCTTCTTTCAATAAGTTGTTTTTATACTCATCAAACCCCTTTGTTCTGCCTTTTATGAAAAATGAATTTTGCTTTCCTGAATCAAGTAAATAATAATTAATGGCTTTAATAAAGGCATATTTTGAATTAATAAAAATAATTCTGTCAGCCTTATGATCCATTGCGTGATTATTTTTTTCGGCAATAATAGTTACCGGAATTTTTGAATTGAATCTGGCATTTTGAATTGCAAATCCGGCAACACCGTTAGAATTAATCAGGTCAGGATCGAGTATCCATATAGCTTTTGCCAATTTAAGGTCGCTAAAAGAAATACTTGCCGAGCCATTACCAACATAACCTTTGCCACGTTCTATATAATGAAAAGAGGAAATGTTATTTGTTTTTACGCCGGTTCTGGCTATTTTCTGAATATAATACTGCTCTTCGTTTGAAAGTCTTGCGCCGGCAAAAAACGCATTTTCGGAAGCCTTAACCGATTTTACTTTCTGTGCAATAATATCGAAAGCCTGTTTCCAATCAATTTCTTTCCAAACTCCATTTTCCTTTAATCTTGGGCTTAGCAATCGAGATTTATCATTCATATAATGATAGCCAAACCTGCCTTTATTGCAGAAGTTTCCTCCCTGATTAACAAGACCGTTTGCGCCCGAGATTTCATAAACAAAATCACCACGATGATGAACAATAAGTTCACATCCAACCGAGCAATAATTACAAATCATTTTGAAAGTATCGGTTCTAACAGGACCCGGTTTGAACAGTTTATTTTCGGATAAGGCTCCGGTAGGGCATGTAGAAATACATAATCCACAACTTTCGCATTTTGTATCTTTCAAACTCATGTTCATGGCGGGTGCTATATAAGCCTTGGAGCCTCTCTTAACAAATCCAAGAGCTTCGGCGCCTACTACTTCCTTGCAAATTCTGACACATCGGCCACACAAGATACATTTATTATTATCTATTTCAATGTATGGATGAGAAAAATCAATACTGTATTCATTAAACAATCCTGCAAAATGTACCTGACTGGCATTATAATCAGTGGCATGTTTTTTTAAGTCACAGGTGTATAATGCGCTGCAGCCACATTCAAGGCAACGGGCAGTTTCATTTTTAGCAATATCTTCAGAAGCATATCCAAGTTCAACCTCCGAAAAATTCATTCTGTTATCCGGGTTAAGCACAGGCATTTCTTCGCGTAACTGGCGAGAAAACTTATTTAAATAGGCTTCTTTTTCCTGCTTGCGGAAATTTTCTTTTCTGCTGAAAAATTCTTTTTTTACAGGTTTGACCTCTTCTCCTCTCAAATATTGATTACAACTGTTAACGGCTAATTTAGCCTGTGCAATGGCAGCAATAATTGTTGCGGGTCCCGTAACGCCATCTCCTGCCGCAAAAACACTTGGAATACCTGTCTGCAATGTTTCGGGATTTGCTTCAATATCACCCCATTTATTAATTTTCAGTTCTCCGTTTTCGGCAAATTGGTTTATGTCATTAATAAAACCAACATCTGTTTTTTGTCCAATTGCTGCCAAAATATAATCGCATTCTATTTCAAACTCTGAGCCTTCTATGGCAATGGGTCTCCTTCTGCCCGAAGCATCGGGTTCTCCAAGTTCCATCTTTAGACAAACCATTGACTTCAGCTTCCCGTTTTCACCTTTAAGGATTTTTACGGGTGAGGTTAGAAACATATATTTTACGCCTTCCAGTTTAGATTCATGAATTTCAATTGGATTAGCAGGCATTTCGGCTTCGGTACGACGATAGACTACAGAAACATCCTCAGAGCCACAACGTCTTGAAGTACGACAACAATCCATTGCCGTGTTACCACCACCAACCACTACAATCTTTTTACCTTTAAAATCGTATCGTTGCCCCGTGGCCTCCATATTCCTCAAAAAATCAATCCCGCTATAAACACCGTCGGCATCCTCGCCCTCAACACCAACCAAAGTTCCTTTTTGAGACCCGATAGTTAAAATAACAGCATCATATTTATCTTTTAACTCCTTATAAGAAATGTTTTCTCCAAGCTTTTTATTGGTAAAAATATTTACTCCAAGTTCCGTTATTGTGGATATTTCTTTTTCTAAAACTGAATTCGGCAATCTGTATTCAGGTATTCCGTATCTCAACCAGCCTCCCGCATGTGGCATTGCCTCGTAGATATCAACCTTATGCCCGCTTTGCGCCAGCCAATACGCAGCGGACAAGCCGCCCGGGCCTCCGCCAATAACAGCAACACTTTTTCCGCTATCCGGTAAAACATTTGGACGGTAATGGTCTTCGGATTCAAGGTCTTTGTCGGCAGCAAAACGCTTGAGATAATCTATTCCTACTCCACTGTTTTCGTCAAGCAGATTTCGTCTGCACGCTACTTCACATGGGCGTACACAAACCCTTCCGCAAATTGCAGGCAAAGGATTGTCTTCTTTAATTAATCCAACAGCCTCTTTATACATACCCTTTTCAATTAAAGAAATATAACCCTGAACATCAACACCTGCAGGACAGGTTTCTTTGCAAGGGCCAATGCAATCAGCATAATGATTACTCAAAAGTAACTCAAGAGAAAACCTTCTGGCCTTTTTCACTTCTTCACTTTCCGTATCTATAACCATTCCCTCTGTCACTTTCAAAGAGCATGAAGGTTGAAAACCATTCATTTTTTCAACATGCACCAGGCAAACCAAGCAAGCCGAAAAAGGTTCTAATCTTGGGTCATGACAAAGAGTGGGAATATAATATCCATGTCTTGTTGCTAACTCAAGGACTGTTTCATCTTTGTTAGCCTTAACATTTTTTCCATTCAAAACAACATTTACTGTGCTCATCATTCAGATATTAAGTCTTAATTAAAACAGTATTAAAAAAAGTTCAGATTATTAATCATTATTTGCATTCAAGTCTTTGTTCAATACTGTTTATAATGTTTTTTTAAGTTTATCAAGTGTTTATTATAAGTCAAAACAGAGAAAAAATTATTCCTGTTTCAAACTTTCCTTTTCCCTGATTGAATTAATAATTTCAACAACGGATTCTTTTGTCAGTAGTCCATGAGTGTTAGAGTTTATCATCATTACGGGAGCCAAGGAACAACAACCTAAACAAGCTACACTTTCGATAGTGAACAAACCGTCCTGAGTTGTTTGTCCATCTTTGATTTTTAAATAATCCTCTATTGCTTCTGTTATAGCAGGGGCATTTTGTACATGGCAAGCTGTGCCATGACATATTTTTATCATATATTTTCCAACCGGCGTTAGTCTGAATTGAGAATAAAAAGTTGCTACACCATAAACAGCGCTAAGGTTTACATGAAGAACTTCAGAAGTTTTCACTATTGCGCTGGCAGGAAGGAATCCGTATAATTCCTGAATTTTTTGAAGTAATGGTATTATTAAATTCTTTTTCCCCTCGTATTTTTTAAACAAACTATCAGCCAGAGAAAGATCTACTTCATGAGTTTTGTCATCAAGTATTTCGGTTGACACGCGCTTAATTCTCATTATAAAAATATTTCATGCAAATTTAAAAACATTATTTGTTTTTTTTGCCAATAAAAAAGCCCTGACTTTATCAGGGCTTTTTATTAAAAATGTTAAAAAATACTAAACAACGCCTTGTTCAACCATTGCTTTGGCAACTTTTAAGAAGCCTGCAATATTAGCGCCTTTAACATAATTGATGAAACCATTAGCTTCTTTTCCGTTTTTAACACAAGCTTCATGAATATTGTTCATAATTGCATGTAAACGTTCGTCAACTTCTTTTGCATTCCATGACAATTTCATTGCATTTTGTGTCATTTCCAGACCTGATGTTGCAACACCACCGGCATTAACGGCTTTTCCGGGGCCAAAAGGAATCTTGGCTGCATAGAAAGCTTCAATAGCTTCAGGTGTACATCCCATATTAGAAATTTCAGCAACAATCATAGCCTTATTTGCAACAAGCATTTTAGCATCCTCGCCATTAAGTTCGTTTTGAGTTGCGCAAGGAAGGGCAATGTCAACCTTTACTTCCCATGGGCGTTTTCCGGCAAAGAATTTTGAGCCGGGGAATTTATCGGCATAAGGCTTAACGATATCTTGATTACTATTTCTTAGTTCAAGCATATAATCAATTTTTTCACCGCTAATACCTGCCTCATCCAAAATATAACCATCTGGTCCGCTAATAGTAATAACTTTTGCACCAAGTTCAGTTGCTTTTAATGCTGCACCCCAAGCCACATTACCAAATCCGGATAAAGAAACGGTTTTACCTTTAAAGTCGGTTCCCATTGTTTTGAGCATTTGCTCAACAAAATAAATTCCTCCAAAACCGGTAGCTTCAGGACGAATGAGTGATCCACCCCAATTAATGCTTTTTCCGGTAAGAACTCCGGTATTTTCACAAGCAAGTTTTCTGTACATACCGTACATATATCCAATTTCGCGTGCGCCAACGCCTATGTCACCGGCAGGAACGTCTGTTTCAGGACCAATAATTTTCCATAATTCAAGCATAAAGCTTTGGCAAAAACGCATAATTTCGCCATCCGACTTCCCTTTGGGATTAAAATCGGCACCACCTTTGGCACCACCCATTGGCAAAGTAGTAAGACTGTTTTTGAAGATTTGTTCAAATCCTAAAAACTTAAGGATTGATAAGTTTACACTTGGGTGGAAACGAATACCGCCCTTATAAGGTCCAATAGCATTGTTAAACTGAACACGATATCCACGATTAACATATACTTTTCCATCATCGCCAACCCATGGAACTTTAAAAATCAAAGTTCTGTCCGGCTCAATAATGCGCTCAATAATCCCTGCTTTTTCAAATTGAGGATTTTCATTAACTACTTCTTCAATAGTTTCAAGTACTTCGCGTACAGCCTGCAAGTATTCAACTTCGCCCGGGTTCCTACGCTCAAGGTCTTCTAAAATTTGTTTAACGTTCATATTGTTTGGAATTTAATTTCTTATGCAAATTTAATCCCTATTGAAGCATTCCCCTAAAATATAATAGCGCAAAATTCATCATCCATAAATGCTATAAATCACAATGCAAAGTGATGAAAATCAAATTTTGCCATGATTTATTTTGTACTATCTTTGCAAACAAAACAATTGACATCTAAATTGATTATTACGTATCTGTTTGACAATGAATACTTCAGAACTTCAAGACCGAGTCAGGGAATTAAATTGCTTATATAAAATTGACAAAGCCCTACAATTTATAGATAAAGACATAGCAATAGTTATTGAAGAAATATTAAATATTATACCTTCAGGCTGGCGATATTCCGATTTATGCGAAGCCGAAATTATCCTTGGCGACAAAATTTTCACGAGAGCAGGATTACAACGCACAGAATTAAAACAAAGCGCATTAATAAAAGCTTATGGTGAAATAATCGGGGAAATCAGAGTTTATTACACAAAACCGGTTAAATCGGAAAAAGGCATTTTTCTTCCACAGGAAATGCAAATGCTCAGTTCTATCGCCGAAAAAATTGCAATGTATGTAACCTTGCAGAAACTAAAACCAAGTCATCTTGAAGATGAAACCAGCGAAGATGAAGCGGAAACATTGAAACATCTCCAGCATGATTTTCCTGAAATGATGGAATGGTTGAAAAATATGGGACTTAAAAAACGCGAGGCAATTCAAATTTTACGCAATCCTCTGAATTTTCGAAAAGGCGAAACAATAGGAAAACAAGGTGCTTTTACTTCATATTTTATTTTGCTGGCAAAAGGCGCTACCAAATCGTACATTGAAGGACCGGGCAGCAAAAGCTATTCTTTCATGCTTACATTGCCTTTTGAATTTATTGGCATGTCTTCGCTGTTTGGCAATCACTACTATTTTTCTACGGTTGCCTTAATTCCTTCTACGGTTTTTTTAATCGAAAAAGAAAAAGTTATTAAGCTGATAAACGAAAACCCAAAGTTCAACAACAGCATTGTGGCATGGCTTTGCGACAGTTATAAAATTTTATTTCACAAAATGAGCTGTTTAAGCCTTAAACAAACTATAGGTCGCATGGCTGAGGTGCTTCTGTATTTGTCAAATGATGTTTTTAAAAACGATGTGATACCGTCTTATATTTCGAGAAAAGACATGGCCGAACTTAGTGGCATGAGCAATGAAAATGCAGTTCGTATCCTTAGCGACTTCAAAAACGAAAACATTTTACGTGATACTCCTGAAGGGCTTCAAATATTAAATAAACCTTTATTGCAAACAATAAGTATTACGGGATAATTATTATTGCACCCTGCATTAAACTTGTCTACATTCAAAAAAATTATTTTTACAATAATCAACAGTAATTTTTGCTTACTTTAAATTAATCTTAAAAACGGATATATAAGGCGTCGGACGATTTTCGACATTCTGTAATGCTGAAGGCAAAAAAAGCGTTAGACCATTATCATAAGTTCTTGCTTTAATCTTTATATTTGATCCAAGCATGGACACTTTAGGGTTTTTCAATCCGGACAAACCGGAAAGAGTCAGTATTTCCCCCGGCCATTTCAAAGCAAAAACGTATAAATATTTTCCGTCTTTCGACTTTGTAAACCTAATATTGTCATTTTCCTTAAACTGTCTCCAAGAGCGACTATTATAAATGGCTTCTCCATTAACGCTCATCCATTTTCCTATTTCGTTTAACACAAGGATAGTTTTGTCTTCAAGTGTTCCGTCAGGAGCAGGACCAATACCAAGTAAAAAATTACCGCCTTTTGAAACAACATCAATCATTGACAATATTATGGTTTCTGCTGATTTATATCCGGCATTTGGCACATATCCCCAATTATCCGTCAAGGTCATGCATGTTTCAAACGGATATGGAAGAATTGTATCCGGTACGCTTTGCTCAGGTGTACGATAATCCTCAAAAGGGCCATGAACGGTACGGTCAACAATTAAAATACCAGGCTGGTTTTTGCGGGCCATACCTGCAATCCTTGGCATATCAATATTTTGTTCATATTTTGGAATATTATAGCCCCAGGAACGTACTTCGTCATTAATGGTTGTATCGGGACGCACCCATCCCCCATCCAGCCATAAAATATCAATATTTCCGTATTCTGTCGTTAATTCTTCTATCTGATTAAATGAATAATTCTGAAATTCCTTCCAGCGTTCAGGGTATTTACGTGTATCGTAATTGCAATTTCTGTCAGGTGTAGCCAACAAAGGCGTCCAGTAAGCAGGGCTATGCCAGTCAGGTTTCGAAAAGTATGCCCCGATCATAAACCCCCTGCTGCGAAACGAATTAAAAACGTGTTTTGCTACGTTTGCCTTTGGATTGTTACTAAATGGACTTTCGCCTGAGGTTATTTTGAAGTCGGTTTGTTTTGTATCAAACATGCAAAAGCCATCATGGTGCTTTGTTGTAAAAACAACGTATTTCATTCCGGCTTTTTGCGCGGCTTCTGCCCATAAATCAGGATTAAACTGTTGCGGATTAAAATACTTGATTTGTTCAAAATAAAGATTTTTATAATCAATATAATCCATACCATTGCGGCTTTGAAAGTCCTGATCTTCGGAACAAAGCCCCCACGACTCAACAACTCCTAACTGGGAATAAAGCCCCCAATGAATAATCAATCCAAATTTAATGTCCTGCCACTGTTCAAGTTTTATTTTTGCCAAAGAGTCACTCGGTCCAATGTAGTCGTTTTTTTGTGCATGAATTTTATTGAAAAAACAACAAGCAATGCAAAACAAAACAACATAATATAACTTATGCATAATTTACGAAGTCTTTATTTTAAGTCAAAGTACAATCAGATAAATAAAACGCGCCATGGGGTTTCAAGCCACGCTATTTTTCATAAAAAATTGTTCTTAGCAAAGTCTGTCCGACCACTTTAAGAGTATTGCGGTCTATTTGGCTCATGTCATCTTTTAATGTGTGCCAGTATTGATAAAATCCGGTTTGCGAGTTGTTGACCTGATGAATAATATCAATTGTAGGAATATTGGCATATTTATTCACATAATAATGGTCGTCCATTATTGGATTTGATTCCGTGTTGAGGAAATAATTTCCATATCCCAACTCATGCGCATGACTCCACACTTTTGACACAATCGACGGGGCATATCTTTGCGAAAAGCCTTCATGATAAAATGATGCAAAAGAAGCTCCCACCATATCAAGCAGAATACCATAACGGGCAGTATATCCCGGCTTATGAGGATTCTTGCTCCAATATTGCGATCCAAGTCCCCAAGTATCTTCCTTTTCATGGTCCTGAGAATCCTGTGGCTCTCCATAATCTTCAACATCCCAGAAAAATATGTCAACCCCGATATTCGGCTTATTAGAATTTAAAACTCTGGCAATTTCCAATAAAACCCCTACACCGGACGCCCCGTCATTAGCACCGGGAATTGGTTTTCGATGATTGGCGGGATCAGGGTCCCAATCTGCAAAAGGTCTGGAATCCCAATGCGAGGACAACATAATTCTTGTTTGCGATTCAGGATTAATACTGCCAATAATGTTAAATCCCTTAATAATGGTATTATCAAATGTTCTGACTGTTATGTCCTGCACTACCGTTTCAGCACCATGGCGTTTTAATTCCGACACAAGCCAGTCTCTGCATGCCAAATGCGCTTTTGTTCCGGGCACCCGAGGTCCAAACGATACTTGTTTTTCAACATAAGCATAAGCACTATCAGCATTAAATTCAGGTACTACAATGTTTTCGGCAACATTATTATTTCTGTCAGTATTGTTTTTGTTCTTGTCGCCACCGCAGGAAGTAAACACTGAAATAATAATTGCAAGAAATAATATTTTTATTTTCATTTTATTAAAATCAACAAGTTTTAATTAATTTTTATTCCATGTAGTACCTTCTTTTGTATCTTTTAGTTCTACTCCGGATTTTTTTAATTCGTCTCTGATAAAATCAGACATCTCAAAGTTTTTTTCCTGTCTGAATTTCAGTCTTAAATCAATGATAAGCTTCATCAATTCTTCTTCAATTCCTTTTGCTGAAGCACCTTCTTCATCTTCCTGTTTAAGGCCGAGAATATCATGAATAAAATCCTTTTTTAATTTAAGCAACGATGTTTTTTGCTCAGCGGACATTGACGCTTGTTTATCTGCAACTGCATTAATAAATTTAACTGCATCAAATAAAGCTGCTATAGCCATCGGCGTGTTGAAATCATCGTTCATGGCATCGTAGCACTCATTCGACAATTTATTTACGTCAAAATCGCCGGCTGAGCCTGTTGTTATGTTGTCAAGTCTGTCAAATGCCTTCATTAAACGCTCGTAAGCCTTTCCCGAAGCTTGCAGGGCAGCATTGGAAAAATCGACAGTGCCACGATAGTGAGCCTGTAAAATGAAAAATCTTATTGTCATTGGCGAATAAGCTTGTTCAAGCAAATTATGATTACCTGTGAAAAACTCCTCAAGCGTAATAAAATTGCCCAAAGATTTTCCCATTTTCTGACCATTGATGGTAATCATATTATTATGCAGCCAATATTTTACAGGTTGAATCCCATTTGCAGCCATTGATTGGGCAATTTCAGATTCATGATGCGGAAACAGCAAATCCATACCTCCGCCATGAATATCAAAAGGATTTCCCAAATATTTTGCACCCATAGCCGAGCATTCCATGTGCCATCCCGGGACTCCATCGCTCCATGGAGATTTCCAGCGCATTATATGAGTAGGCGAAGCCTTTTTCCAAATGGCAAAATCGGCTGAATTACGTTTTTCTGATTGTCCGTCAAGTTCACGCGTATTTGACAACAACTCTTCAACATTTCTGCCCGACAGTATTCCGTAAGGATAATTTTTATTGTATTTTTCCACATCAAAATATACAGAGCCTTCAGCCTCATAAGCAAAACCTTTGTCAAGAATTTTCTGCACCATCTCAATTTGTTCAGGTATATGACCCGATGCATGAGGCTCTATTGACGGATTAAGAACATTTAGCTTATCCATGAATTTATGATAGCGATTGGTGTAGTATTGCACTACTTCCATTGGCTCAAGCTGATCGAGTTTTGCTTTTTTTTCGATTTTGTCTTCGCCTTCATCCGAATCGTTTTCCAAATGCCCAACATCGGTTATATTGCGGACATAACGTACTTTATAACCAATATGCTGCAAGTAGCGAAAAACAACATCAAAAGTAATGGCCGGGCGAGCATGCCCCAGATGTGGATCGCCATAAACAGTAGGACCGCACACATACATGCCAACGAAAGGCGAATTTAAAGGAACAAAATCCTCTTTTTTTCTCGTAAGCGAGTTATAAACTTTCAGTAAATGCTCCATAGCAAACAAGATATTAGGCAAAGTTACAACTTAATACGAAATAAGATAAACACAATGCCATAAAAAGCTGCCATGTATATTAACACATGTAAATATAAATAAAAAAGTGACTCCGAAGGGACTCGAACCCCCAACCAACAGAACCGGAATCTGCCATTCTATCCAATTGAACTACGGAGCCAATTTAATTACAAAGATAGTGTTTTTGTCTGCTTTAATACATTAAGAAAATAAAACAACTCAAAAGCAACCAGTCAAAAACAAAATCTTAAAAAATACTTTTCTTAACCTAACCTATTCTTCAATAATTTTAATGCTTTGTATTTCATCTCCCTGGCGTATGGCGTCGATAACATCGAGACCTTCAACAACTTTTCCGAAACATGTATGTTTACGGTCGAGATGGGCTGTATTAGTACGATTATGGCAAATAAAAAACTGCGAGCCGCCAGTGTCTTTTCCTGCATGGGCCATAGACAATACACCACGGTCGTGATATTGGTTGCCGCCGCTTGTTTCGCATTTAATTGTGTAACCCGGACCACCCGCTCCTGTTCCGTCCGGACATCCGCCTTGAATTACAAAATCAGGTATAACACGATGAAAAGTTAAACCATCATAAAATCCGCTTTTGGCAAGCTTAACAAAGTTTGATACAGTATTTGGCGCGTCTTTTTCGTAGAATTCAACCTTCATTGAACCTTTTACGGTATTGATAATAGCTTTCATCTGATTTAATTTTAATACGCAAAAATACGAAATTTTAAGAAAATGCTTAAGATGTCCGGAGCTATACAATATGCGTATGAAAGCAAAATCAAAGCATTTTATAATAACTATTCATTTATTATTGACAAATAAAAATATTATTTTTGCGTCATGGCAAAACATCGTAAATCATCAATTCGTCTTGGTGGCTCTTATGCCACTCTGATTATAAGCATATCATTGGTATTGTTAATTTTAGGACTATCTGCCCTGATACTGCTTCATTCAAAGCAATTGTCGAATTATTTAAAAGAAAATATCGTTGTTACGGTAATGTTTAAAGACAGTTTGCCCGAAGCCGACATGATGGCTATGCAAAAAAAGATGCAACTAGACTCAGCTGTGCAAACTTGTACCATGGTCAGTTCGGAAGAAGCAGCCAAACGAATGACAGAAGAAACCGGAGAAGAGTTTGTTGATTTTTTGGGCATCATACCAATCCCTCCCTCTCTAGATATTACTTTAAAACCCGAATTTGCCAACAATGAAGCCATTGAGGCTTTTGTAAGCAAAGTACAAAAAGAGCCTATTGTGGGCAACGTATATTATCAAAAAGACCTGGTTGAAGACATAAACACAAACTCAGGCAAAGTTTCTCTGATATTATTGGGATTTGCCATAATAGTGTTTTTAATTTCATATAGTTTAATCAGCAATACAATAAGATTAGCCATTTATTCAAAACGCTTTTTGATACGCAGTATGCTGTTGGTTGGAGCCACCAGAGGATTTATCAGGAAACCCTTTTTATTGCAATCACTGTGGATGGGTTTAATAAGCAGTTTATTGGCCGTTGTATTACTTGAAGGTGTTATGATTATGGCATATAAACAAATTCCGGATTTACAGGCAATACAAAACGACACTCAGGTATTCATGCTTTTTGGCGGAATAATTTTGTGCGGAATGTTTATATCCTGGGTTTCATCATGGTCGGCATTAAACCGGTATATTAAAATGAATACCGATTACTTGTATTTATAATAAATTTTGTATAGAATTTATATCATCCTTGGAATCCATTCATCAGGCTTCTTTTCCATTCTGTCTCCGACAACAGGCATTCGTCCATAAAAGTTGAGGCATGCTTTCTTCTCAATTTTCACATGCTGTCTTTTCCCATCATCAGTATTGCAATATATATGAATGTATGTTTCCATTTGAACTGTTGAGTCGTTGTATTTGTTTTCATGAACACTTCTTTCTTTCACCTTAACAACGGTGCCTATCCATGATTTTTTCATTCTTTTTCTGGAATAAATAAATACAATAAGTGTAATAACAGCAACAAAAACAATAGTTATAACAATATTCTCAAAATTCTCCATAATAAAAACTTAAATTTGATATTTACATTTGCAAATGTATTTTTTTAACCTAATAAAACACCTTTTTATAAAATGTTAAAATGAAATTTTTACTAATTTTATAAAAAAATCCTCAAATATTATCTCTATGGCTAAGTTTCATATAAAATCAATATTGTCATTAGTATTAATTGTCATTTTTTCAGATTGCCATCCGCAAACAACTAATGATTTGCTTAATCAAATATTTCAATCAAAAAAAATTATTCTATCAGAAAATTATATTGGTGATTGGGGCAGTCATCAAAATAAATTCATAATAAAGGCGAATAACAAAAATGTAAAAATTTTGTGGAAAAATCAAAATCTTTCCAATAGAAAAAAGAATTTATTTGTTTTATTGCCAAAAAGCGCTTTAGACACTTTGCATGATATATTCTGCAATTGTCAAGACCGAATTACAAATTCAAAAAACAACAGTACCGAACACACAACATACAAATTAAAAACAAAAAAAACATTATTAGTAATAGATGATAAATTCACTATGGAGTGCTACAATATGTTTAAAACATGGAAAGAATCCGTTTTATTGGAATCGGAAAAGCGGAAAAAGAAAACTGAACAACCTTAATAAATTTTAATAGTTTCATTAGAATATTTGATTTTTAATGACAATTATTACAAAACAAAAAACACTGTCTATTCCTGAAAAACCGCACAATATGCATTATAACGGGCATAAATTTCTCTAACAAAGCGTTCCACATACCATGGATTTATATAGCCATATTTAACAGCAGGGTCATTATAATACATGGGATTTGTTTTGCAACGAAGGCATTCCATTACCGTGTTGTAGGTAAGTGGAACCTTTTTGTATTTTATGGCTAATTCAAATGCATCATAAAAATGAGGTGTACCTATATTATATGCAGCAATAACAACTTTTTGTCTTTCGGTTTTATTCTCTATATATTTTGCAAATGAAGTGTCAGTCATATATAAAAGTTTGATCCCGCCTTTAATTTGCTCTTCGATACTACTGTTGTAATTAACGCCTACGCGCATTGCTGTTCCCGGCATCATTTGCATAATTCCAAAAGCGCCACTATATGACTGCGGATTTTCGGTAAAGCGCGATTCCTGATATATTAAAGAAGAAACAAGCCGCCAATCCCAACCATATTCCTTGCTGTATTTTTTTACAATATAATCATATTTGCTAATGCTTCTTCCTGTAATATTTAAATGTTCAGGCGTGCCTAAAATATACAAAATAGGATTATCAAAATATTTTCTTTGCAAAAAATTCAAACTGCCTTTTTTCTTAAAATCATCAATCCATGTATTTAAGACGGAAAGCCATTTTTTCGAATTACGGTTTACAGCCCATGCAATTGGTTGGGCTTTTGAAATTTCAATGCTGAAATCAAGATCAGGATAATACGCCCTTAACGTTCTGGCCAAATGTTCATCACAAATACAGAAGTCTATTTGTTTTTCGGCAACAAGATTGCATAAGGCTTCGGTGCCAATTTCGCCCAGCTGCAAAACTTTGATGTTTATATTCAGGCTGTCGGCAATTTTGCGAATTTGCCGCCCATAAATAGTTTTACGGGGAATTACTACTGTTTTGCCTTTTAAATCTTCCAGCTTGCTTACAGAAACTTTTCCCATACTGTCTTTTCGCTGCACTAATACAGAGTTCATATTGTATAATGGCTCTGTAAAAGTAACCTGAGGAAATCTGTTTTCGGCAATTGTTAATTCCATTGCAATTAAATCGCAATTGCCAAAAGCCAGCATTTGAAAAGCTTTTTTTACATCATTAGTTACATGTAGATTTAAAAACAGACCCAAGTCTTTACAAAGTTCCTGCACCAGCTCATATTGATAACCCATCGGAGTTCCTTTAAATATGAAATAATTAACAGAATTATAACCAATTACCACATTCAAAGTATCTGAGGCAACTATTTCATCGAAATCTCTTTTTTTTACCGGGTCGGGAAAAGAAGAATTATTGCTGTTTAAAATATCAAATACCATAAGGCTTAAAATCATTGCAAAAAACAGCAATGTATAAACAAATGGTTTAAGCAATTTCATTTTTAACAGGATAATAATCCGCAATATAATAAAAATAAAAAAATGTGTAATTAATTCTAACTCAAAACAGCATATTTAAATGTAAAATCAATGTCAATTCTTTTTTTAAATAAAGTAGCAGTAAGTTCAATTAGTAAATAAACTCATTATTTTGTAATTTTGCACCTCTTTTTTAAAATTACTTTGGAATGAAGGGTAAATACAACGAATACAAGCAGTTAAAGTTAACAGAATTAGCTGATGACATTAGACAATGGTGGGAAACTGATGATATATTTCGCAAAAGTATTGAAACACGTCAGGGAAAACCAGAATACGTATTTTACGAAGGACCTCCCAGTGCCAATGGAATGCCCGGTATTCATCATGTAATGGCAAGAGCAATAAAAGATATATTTTGCAGGTATAAAACCCTTAAAGGATTTCAGGTTAAGCGCAAAGCAGGCTGGGATACACATGGCTTGCCCGTTGAAATAGGTGTTGAGAAAAAACTCGGAATTACAAAAGAAGACATAGGTAAATCCATTTCGGTTGTTGATTATAACCGCGAATGTCGTCTTGAAGTAATGAAATATAAAGATCAGTGGGACGAACTGACGCGAAGAATGGGATATTGGGTAGATCTGGATAATCCGTACATTACTTTCGACAATAAATATATCGAATCGGTTTGGTATCTTCTAAAAAAGCTATACGACAAAGGTTTACTTTATAAAGGATATACAATTCAGCCATATTCACCTGCTGCAGGAACAGGCCTTAGCACTCACGAACTCAATCAGCCCGGATGCTACAAAAATGTAAAAGACAACACCGTTGTAGCACAATTTAAGGTTGTACGAAACGAGCGTAGCGAATTTTTATTTAATATATCTGACATAAAAGGTAATATTTATATACTTGCATGGACAACTACACCATGGACATTGCCATCGAATACAGGGCTGGCAGTTGGCGAAAATATTGAATATAACATTGTTCAAACCTACAACCCTTACACTTTTGAGCCACAAGCCGTTATTCTTGGATCTCCATTGCTAAGCAGATGGTTTCCATCCGAAAATGGAAATATTGAATTAAGCAGTTACGAACCCGGTCAAAAAAATATTCCGTTTAAAGTACTTGGAACTTTCAAAGGCAGTGATTTAGCCGAGATTCGTTTTGAGCAACTGCTTCCTTATGCACAACCTGTCGAGGGAGACCCGTTTAGGGTAATTGTAGGAGATTTTGTTACCACCGAAGACGGTACAGGCATTGTACACCTGGCCCCCAGCTTTGGCGCCGATGACTTCCGCGTTGGGAAAAAATACAATCTTGGCGCTTTAACCCTGGTTGACAAACAAGGTAAGTTTACTGAAGAAATGGGCGAATTTGCCGGAAAATACGTAAAAGCCCAATTTTATCCTGATTACACACCCGAAAAGGAAAAAGAACTGACAGTTGATATTGATTTGATTGTTAAGTTGAAAAAAGATAACAAGGCTTTTAAAACAGAAAAATACGAGCACAGCTATCCTCATTGCTGGAGGACAGACAAACCTATTTTGTATTATCCGCTCGATTCATGGTTTATTAAAACCACTGAGTATCGCGAGCGCATGATAGAACTAAACAACACCATAAATTGGAAACCTGAATCAACCGGCAGCGGACGTTTCGGCAACTGGCTTGAAAACCTTGTTGACTGGAATCTCAGCAGAAGCCGCTATTGGGGAATTCCTCTACCCGTCTGGCGTAGCAAAGATGGAAGCGAAATCAAATGTATTGGATCTCTCGAAGAACTTTCAAAAGAGATAAACAAAAGTATCGAGGCGGGCTTTATGAAAGAAAACCCGATGAAAGATTTTGTTGTAGGCGACATGAGTGATTCCAATTATGAAAAATTTGACATGCACAAGCCGTCCGTCGATCCCATTATACTTGTGTCTGATTCAGGGAAACCAATGAAGCGGGAGCCTGATTTAATAGATGTATGGTTCGACAGTGGCTCTATGCCTTATGCACAATGGCATTATCCGTTTGAAAACAATGATATTTTTAAAAACAGCTTTCCGGCCGATTTCATTGCCGAGGGAGTTGACCAGACACGTGGATGGTTTTTCACTCTGCATGCCATTGCCACTATGGCTTTTGATTCTGTGGCATACAAAACAGTAGTGTCCAATGGGCTTGTTCTTGATAAAAACGGAAACAAAATGTCAAAACGACTTGGCAATGCCGTTGATCCATTCGAAACAATCAATAAATATGGCCCGGATGCAACACGCTGGTATATGATTACCAATTCGCAACCATGGGATAATTTAAAATTTGACATCGAAGGTGTTGCAGAAGTCCAGCGCAAGTTTTTTGGAACTTTGTATAACACATATTCGTTTTTTGCATTATATGCCAACATAGATAAATTTGATTATAGCGATGACGAAATTCCTGTTTCGGAGCGCTCGGAATTAGACAGGTGGATTTTATCGGAGTTAAACAGCCTAATCAAGCTTGTAGATGAGTCATATTCTGATTATGAGCCGACCAGGGCAGGACGTGCAATCCAGCATTTCACCGATGAATTTTTAAGCAACTGGTATGTGCGTTTATCGCGGCGCCGTTTCTGGAAAGGAGAAATGTCCAAGGATAAACTTTCAGCATACCAAACCCTCTATCATGTTTTGGAAACTCTTGCAATATTGATATCGCCTATTGCGCCGTTTTTTGCCGAACGTTTATTTAAAGACTTAAACTCCGTTACATCAAGACGCGAATTTGTGAGTGTGCATTTATGCCATTTTCCGCAGTATAATACTAATGATATAGACCTCGAACTGGAAGAACGCATGCAGCTGGCGCAAAAAATTTCGTCAATGGTTTTGTCCTTACGCAAAAAAACGGGCAATCGTGTTCGTCAGCCGCTACAAAAAATATTAATTCCGCTTACCGACAATAAAATAAAAGAACAAGTTGAAAGTGTTCAAAAAATTATTTTAGCTGAAGTTAATGTCAAAAATTTGGAATTTTTCAAGGATGATGGCAGTTTTCTTGTTAAAAAGGTAAAGGCCGATTTCAAAAAACTTGGGCCGAAATTTGGCAAACAGATGAAAGAGTTGGCTGCGGCAATTTCAAATATGGACAAATCGCAAATTAATTTATTGGAAAGCGAAGGCAAAATAAATATTTTATTGACAGAAGGCAATGTAGAGATATCTAAAGATGATGTGGAAATTATTACCGAAGATATTCCGGGCTGGGTTGTTATGAGCGAAGGAAGTTTGTCGGTAGCCCTTGATGTTTCATTAACCGATGCTTTAATTGAAGAAGGTGTTGCACGTGAGTTTGTAAACCGCATCCAAAATTTACGCAAAGAACGAGATTATGAGGTTACTGACAAGATTCGGGTTTTTATTGAAAAAGGAGAATTTATAGAAAAGTCAATAACAAACAATTATTCATATATTTGCAATGAGATATTAGCGACAGAACTTGAACTTCGGGATACAAAAAACGCTGCAGGAGCAGTTTTAATTGAATTAACCGATGAAATTTCAGTTCATGCTATTATCGAAAAAGTGTAAAAACTGAATTATGGCAAAAGAAGAAAAAGAAAAAAGTCGTTATAGCGATGCGGAACTTGAAGAATTCCGTTTGCTTATTAATGCTAAATTGGAAAAGGCAAAAGCAGACTTAGCTTTGCTTACCGAAGCTTTTACCGGAACCAACGACAATGATATTAGTGATACCAGCCCTACCTTTAAAGTACTTGAAGAGGGATCTCAGGTTTTATCAAAAGAAGAAAACAGCCAGTTAGCGGCGCGTCAGCAAAAATTTATTCGTGACTTAGAGGCTGCTTTGGTGCGTATTCAAAACAAAACCTATGGTATTTGCAGGGTAACGGGCAAACTAATTTCAAAAGAACGCTTAACTGCCGTACCACATGCCACATTAAGCATTGAGGCAAAAAATAAAATGACCAAAAAAGAACCTCGCATCAGTTTGCCTCCAGATGAATAAAAAAATACTACGTAATGTATTGATATTCATCTTTGCATTACTTATTTTAGATCAGACTTTAAAAATTTATATCAAAACACATTTCCTTCTGGGAGAAGAAGTTAATGTTATTGGAACTTGGTTTCGGCTAAATTTTGTTGAAAATATCGGAATGGCTTTCGGTCTTCATTTAAAAGGTGCCATCGGTAAATATTTTCTCAGCGTTTTCAGAATTTTTGCAGCCGGAATTATTATGTGGTATTTGCTAAAAATTATCAGAGAAAATAAACCGATTTTATACGTTATTGCCATCGCTTTAATTTTTGCAGGAGCTGCGGGCAATATAATTGACAGTATGTTCTATGGTCTTATTTTCGACTCCAGTCCGGTTTATGGCTCAGGTGCCAATCCTGTATCTTTGTTTGGTGGCAGCTATGCCGGCTTTTTACAGGGGAAAGTTGTTGATATGTTTTTCTTTCCAATAATTCATGGTTATTATCCTTCTTGGGTTCCTTTTAAAGGAGGCCAAGAATTTTTATTTTTCAGACCGGTTTTCAATCTTGCCGATTCTTATATTTCTATTGCCGTAATAATGATTATTGTATTCCACAGGAAAATGTTCCCGAAACAATCAAAGCAATAATTAAAAAATACTAATTTACAAACACAAAAGTATTTAAACCCAAGGCATTACGTACTTATATATTATCTGATTAAAGTAACAGATTTAATATATTTATACTCGTTTTTATCAAGTCCTCTGATATGAATAATTACAGAGTACACTTCTTGCGGAGCCTGAGTTACACCATCGGGCATCATGCCATCCCAGCAATGATTAATATCGGTTGAACTGAAAATAAGTTCTCCCCATCTGCTATAAACCCTCATGCTAAAATGATCGAGATCCCAGCCAACACCATATACGCGGAAATAATCGTTTTTATTATCACCATTTGGACTAAAAGCACTTGGCACAAAACAAGTAAAAGCAGGTCTTATGGTAACTACGGAAGATGTTGAATCAATACATCCGGCTGCGTTTTCTACAACAAGAGACACAATATATTCTCCTGTACCGGAATATTCGTATACTGGATTCATGTCAAAACTTGTTCCACCCGAAGCATCGCCAAACGACCAATTATAAATGGAACCTCCAACTGACTGATTTATGAATGTTATTGTTGAATTATCTTCGGTTGTTATGGCCGGATCTGCAATAAATGAGGCAACAGGATTAGGCAATACATTAACATAATTATTCTGGGTATAACTATCCTGACAACCTGCAGCTGTGGTAACAGTAAGCGTTATGGTAAATGTACCTGCTCCAAAACTATGACTTGGATTTTGAGAATTACTGGTACTGCCATCACCAAAATTCCAGCTCCATGATGAAATATTACCACTGCTCTGATCGGTAAAATTCACCAATGTAGGTTCACAACCCATTAACGGATCGGCAATGAATAATGCTGATGGATTTGAATTAACAGCAACAATAACTTCAGCTGTTCCGGTACAACCATGGGTGTCAGTGCCTGTAACACTATAAGTTGTATTAGATGATGGTGAAGCAGAAAAGCTTGAACCCGAACCACTTGGGCTCCAGATATAAGAGTTTCCTCCGTTTGCCGAAATTGTTGTACTGCTACCCTGACAAATAGAAGAGGGTGAAGCAGTAGCTGTAATGTTGGGGATAGGATTTATTGTTACTGCAACACCAGCTGTATTGGAACAACCATTTGCATCGGTTCCCGTAACAGAATAAGTTGTTGTTGATGTGGGCGAAACAGAAAAGCTTGAGCCCGAACCACTTGGGCTCCATGTATAAGTATTACCACCATTTGCCGATATTACAGCGCTATCGCCATGACAGATAGAAGCCGGTGATGCTGAAGCAGTAATTGTTGGTAAAGCATTTACAGTAACAGAAACAGTTGCCGTGCCGCTACATCCGCTGGCATCTGTGCCGGTAACTGCATAGGTTGTAGATGAATTTGGCGTAGCTGTGAAACTTGAGCCGGTGCCACTTGGGCTCCATGTATATGTACTGCCTCCACTCGCCGAGATTGTTGTACTTCCGCCCTGACAAATAGAAGTCGGGGACGCACTGGCAGTTACTGAAAGATTCGGGCTTACATTAACAGTAACACTTGCAGTATTGGTACATCCATTTGCATCGGTTCCCGTAACATTATAAGTAGTGTTAGAAGTAGGAGTAGCCGTAAAGATTGAACCAGAGCCACTTGGGCTCCATGTATATGAACTTCCTCCACCGGCTGAAATAGTAGTACTGCCACCCTGACAAACAGAAGTTGGGGATGCTGAAGCAGTAATTGTTGGCAGGGCATTTACAGTAACCGTTACGCTGGATGTATTGGAACAACCATTTGCATCTGCTCCTGTAACAGAGTAAGTTGTTGTTGACGTAGGCGTAGCTATAAAGCTTGAACCTGAACCACTTGGACTCCATGTATATGAATTTGCCCCACTAACAGAAACGGTAGTGCTTGAACCATTACAAATAGCAGATGGCGAAGCAGATGGTGTTACTGTTGGTTTTGGATGAACGGTAAAGTTTACAGTCCACTGTAAATCAGCGCAATTATTTGTGGAGACTACTAACACCATGTTTCCACTATAACTTACAGGCACATTAGTTAAAGAAATTGAAGGTGTTGTGGTAGCAGGCAACGTAGTGCCGTTAAAAGTCCAGCTATATGAAGTTGCATTTGGAATTAATAAAGTATTTAAAGTTATAGATTCGCCTTCGCAAACAGTATCGTTCACTAAAACATTATTTTTAATATTCATAATAGAAATATTATCAAAAGCCCCGGCGCCTCCTGCTTCTTGCTGTACAACCATGCCATTTAGATTCTGCAGATTTTCTCTTCCTGCTGATGATGAGTTTATGGCCATATTAATATTTTGTAATCCCGGTATAGGTTGCCATATTGCAGGGCTGGCATTCATTATTTTATAACAAATACTACCCGAACCCTGCCCACTATTAGCTTTCAAGTCAATTGTCAGCCTGTATCTGGTCCATCCGGTACCTACCCTGGCAGCGCTTACAACAGTTCCATCTGCCTTATACAATTCCATATTACTCAATGCAAAGCCTAAGCCAATACCTAACTCATTAGGATCAGCCGTCTTGCAATCACTGCTATAATCACCATCTCCATTTGCATCGAATCCCAAATTAAGCCATTCTCCCCACACATTTCCATTATCATAATCAAATTCTAAAATAACAAAATCGCTATTGGTTAAAACATAATATTCCCAGTTCCCATCATTTTTTCTTGAAGTAAAACCGTGACTTCCACCCGTATTACCAGGATTTTTTAATGCTATGCCACCAGCATACGCTCCGGATGGAGTTGCATCAAATGCAATAGGCGGTGCGTCAAACCCCGGGGGTATCTGACAGTTTACCGAACCTGGAATGTTGGCACTAGTGTTTAAATTTCCCATATATTTCCAATTGTCTTGCCCGTGAATGAGTCCTAAAGACAATGAATTAAAATCATAAGTTTGTGTTAACACCTGTGTATATGCATCAATAGGCTTTAAACCAATACACACAGCAATGCAAAATAAAAATATTGCCGATGTAGTTTTAATTAATTTCATCATTTTTAATAATTGTAAATTAACAATGATTTTAAATTTCAAGATTTTTATTTAAATCTATTTCAAATTTAGCAATATAATTCCGTTACAATTAGACAACATACCCAATACACATGCTATTTGGGAGTATTTTATACATAAGGTATTATATTTTGACAAGTACCGATTAAGCAGATACAATATTGACAATTTGCCATAAAACATAAGACATACAACGTTAATACACAGCATATTGCAATGATAAGCGTTATTCTTTTCAAATCAATATTTTGACAAACAGCGCTTTTTAGGAGAAAATCATTGATGTTGTTTATAACTCTTACAACACGGTATTTATACCAACATCCTTAAAAACAAGGATTTACACATAAAGGAAACATCACATTACAAAATTTTTAAATTGTACGGTTGAATTTAAATAAGTTTATGTATGCATAAAATATAAAAAAAGACGGCATTGTATATACAACGCCGTCTTTAATACAATTTAATTTTATCATCTAATCAGACCAACGCCTTGAATATACTCGCGTTCTTTGTCGTCTAATCCTTTAACGTTAATAATAATTGTATATACACCTTGCTGAGCTTCAGATTTATCACCCTGCATCATTCCGTTCCAGCCTGTATTCACATCAGTGGTGCTAAAAACTAGTTCTCCCCACCTGTTATAAACCCGCATTGAATAATAATCGGTATCCCAACCGGTACCAAATGGCCTTATTACGTCATTTTTACCATCATTATTCGGACTAAATGTGTTAGGAATATAAAAAGTATAAACAGGCTTAATTGTTATTGTTGTTTCAGAGGTATCGGAACAGCCCGCAGAATTTTCGGCATAAAGTGTAACCGTAAATGTTCCGCTGTTTTCATAACTGTAAATAGGATTTATTGAGTTATCAGTTGTTCCCGTTCCATCACCAAAATTCCAGATATAGCTTGTAGCCCCGCTAGATTGATTTATAAAAAATATTGTTGCATTATCTTCGGTTGTAGTTGTTGGGCTGGCAGAAAATGAAGCGATTGGATTTGAAGAAATAACGATATAATTATTCTTTGTTATTGAAGATTGGCAACCATTATTTGTTGTTCCAACAAGAGTAACAGAATATGTTCCTGATGTATAGGTATGACCGGGATTTTGTAACCCACTAATGGAACCATCACCAAATTGCCATTCCCATATCGTTACATTATTTGAACTAAGATCGGTAAAATTGATTGTTTGCGGACTACAACCCGTAAGAGGATTTGCCACAAAATCAATTGTCGGTAATGATTCTACTGTTACTATTACCGAAGCTGTACCAGTACATCCTTGCGAATCTGTCCCGGTAACACTATAGGTTGTCGTTGTAGTCGGGCTATCAGTAAAAGATGTAGAATTTTGACCATTACTCCAAACATAACTATTTCCACCAGAGGCATTTATTGTACTGCTATTTCCTATACAAATTAATGAAGGAGTCGCATTTGCTGTAATATTAGGTAAAAGATTTACTGTTACGCTAATATTTGCTGTTCCCTCGCATCCGGCACTTGTTCCAGTTACAGTATAAGTTGTTGTATTAGTAGGTGTTACGGATATGCTTGAGCCACTAACGCCTGTATCCCAAGAATATGTGTCGGCTCCTGACGCACTTAGTGTAGAACTTTGACCACTACAAATTGCAGCGGGTGAAGCACTTATAGTAATAGTTGGCAATGGGTTAACGTTTACGCTTACTGTGGCGGTTCCTGTACATCCTGAACTGGTACCGGTTACTGTATAGGTTGTTGTACTACCCGGAGTAACCGATATACTTGATCCGCTGCCGCCTGAACTCCACGAATATGTGCCGGCTCCGCCGGCTGTTAATGTTGTGCTTTGACCTACACAAATAGCAGCAGGAGATGTACTGGCGGTAACATTTGGCAATGGATTAACGGTTACGCTTACCGTGGCAGAACCTGTACATCCTAAGCTGGTACCCGTTACTGTATAGGTTGTTGTTCCACCCGGGGTAACCGATGTACTTGTACCACTGCCACCTGAGCTCCATGAATATGTACTTGCTCCGCCGGCTGTTAAAGTAGTACTCTGACCTACACAAATAGCAGCAGGGGACGCACTGGCCGTAACATTTGGCAATGGATTAACTGTTACACTAACCGTGGCAGTTCCTGTACATCCTAAACTGGTACCCGTTACTGTATAAGTGGTTGTTCCACCAGGGGTTACAGATGTACTTGATCCGCTTCCGCCTGAACTCCACGAATATGTATCGGCTCCGCCGGCTGTTAATGTAGTACTTTGGCCTGCGCAAATGGTAGCAGGAGAGGCGCTGGCTGTAACATTTGGCAATGGATTAACAGTTACACTAACTGTTGCAGTACCTGTACACCCTAAACTGGTGCCAGTTACAGTATAAGTCGTTGTACCAGCAGGAGTAACCGATGTACTTGAACCACTGCCGCCTGAACTCCATGAATATGTACTTGCTCCGCCGGCTGATAATGTTGTGCTTTGGCCTGTGCAAATAGCAGCTGGGGATGCACTGGCGGTAACATTTGGTAATGGGTTAACAGTTACACTTACCGTGGCAGTGCCTGTACACCCTAAAATAGTTCCTGTTACAGAATATGTAGTTGTATTTGCAGGTGAGACCGTTATGCTTGAACCAGTACCACCTGTACTCCATGCATATGTACTTGCTCCACTAACATTTAATGATGAGCTTTGTCCACTGCAGATAGTAGCAGGAGTAGCACTAATGGATAATGTAGCATTGTCATTAACTGTTACTGATACTGATGCTGTGCCGGTACATCCCAAGCTTGTTCCTGTAACAGTGTATGTTATCGTATTTACTGGACTGACAGAAATACTTGAGCCACTGCCTCCTGTACTCCATGAGTATGTGCCGGCTCCGCCCGCTGTTAATATTGCGCTCTGACCATTGCAAATAGTAGCAGGGGATGCACTGGCTGTAACATTTGGCAATGGATTTACAGTAACGCTAACTGTAGCTGTGCCGGCACATCCTGAACTGGTACCCGTTACTGTATAAGTGGTTGTTCCACCCGGGGTAACAGATGTACTTGAGCCGCTGCCTCCTGAACTCCATGAATATGTACTTGCTCCGCCGGCTGATAATGTTGTGCTTTGGCCTGTGCAAATAGCAGCTGGGGATGCACTGGCGGTAACATTTGGCAATGGGTTAACTGTTACACTAACCGTGGCTGTGCCTGTACACCCTGAACTGGTACCTGTTACTGTATAAGTCGTTGTACCACCCGGGGTAACTGATGCACTTGAACCACTGCCACCTGAGCTCCATGAATA
>Ga0255341_1002022_pt1 | contig 26877 bp, 20 predicted proteins | sample wastewater_treat_8_FD_192418 | JGI IMG/M metagenome (GOLD analysis project Ga0255341, IMG submission 192418) | Wastewater microbial communities from Lulu Island WWTP, Vancouver, Canada - plant12 | ecosystem: Engineered > WWTP > Wastewater > Unclassified | place: Canada: Vancouver, British...
GAGATTTACTATATACTTCCAAAAAAACACTTTAATGAGTGATTTAACCATGAGACTTGTGAAAAACAAAATGAAAAACTGCGATTTTATTAGTAATACGAAGAAAATTAAAGATTATTGAGGGAGGGTTATAAGAATGTCTAGAAGAAGAAATATTAATCAACTTACGGTCATTGCAATGTTTGTAACAATGTTTATAACAATGTTGGCATTACCGATAAGTGCAGGAGCAGCAGATGATGGTTCAAAGATAATTGTTCAAGGGTATATTGCTCCTGACTTGATTTCATCAAATGCAAATGTTAAATCCGGCTTTAAAGTTTTAGTATCCGGTACTTCAGTCGGTCAACTAACCGATTCAAATGGATTTTTTAAATTTGAAATCCAAAAGAAAGACGGTACATTTGATCTTGAGGTTTCGAAAGCAGGATATCTCACAAGAGTTGTGCAAAAGATAGCAGGTAATATTGATTGTATCCTTTCAACTGTTGATAAACCTGTTTTAATGTATGCTGGGGATGTCCCCAAAAAAGGTGTACAAGACGGTATGATAAACATGCTTGATGTTGCAACTTTAGCAACAGCATTTTATGCAACATCAAACGATCCGGTATATAACTCATTTGTCGATTTTAACTTAGATGGAATTATAGACATGCTCGATGTTATAATATTGGCAAAGAGTTTTGGTGCAACAACTGAGGATTATCCTCCAATAATTCCTATTACAGCCCAAACATCACCTTATACACTTGTATGGTCTGATGATTTTGATGGAGATTCATTAAACTCTGATAACTGGAATGTTGCTGATACAAATGTTGTTTACAACAATGAATTGGAAGCTTATAAGACAGAAAATGCCTATGTACAGGACGGCAACTTGGTTTTAGAAGCTAAAAAGGAAGATTACCTTGGAAAAAACTATACCTCTGGCAAAGTGTTTACCAAAGGAAAACAAGCATGGACATATGGTCGTTTTGAAATAAAAGCAAAAATGCCCGAATCCCAAGGAATTTGGCCTGCAATATGGATGTTGCCGGAAGATGACAATCTTTATGGCGGTTGGCCTCAAGGTGGAGAAATTGACTTACTGGAGTTATTGGGACACCAACCTAACAAGATTTATGGAACAGTCCATTATGGTAATCCCCATGCTTCAGGACAGGGCGAATATACGCTTCAATCAGGCAAATTTTCTGACAGCTATCACATTTATGCCTTTGAATGGGATCCTGGAGAAATGAGATGGTATATTGACGGTACATTATACCACACTGAGAAAAGCTGGTATACGAGAGATGAAAATGAAGCAGATTCAATAACCTATCCTGCTCCTTTCAACAGAGATTTTCATTTGATATTAAACGTTGCAGTGGGAGGAGATTGGCCTGGCAACCCTGATTCGACAACTATCTTTCCATCAAAAATGTTTGTTGATTATGTCAAAGTATATGAAAGAAAAGATGGAGTTTACCCTCCTGCCGGTGAGCGTCCTGAATTAAACAATTCAACTGCAAGGCAACCTTTGCCGGATGGAAACTATATATATAATGGCAGCTTTGATCAACAGGATAATGACGTTGATGGTATGAGAAATGAAGGAAGCGATACAGATATCATTAATACTTCCTATTGGACCTTCTCACATGTTGAGGCAAATAATGGTGTAGGAGAAGTATCTAATGATAATGGTACTATAAAAATTGATATTTCTGATCCAGGTAACAACTCCTATTCCGTACAGATATATCAAAAACCGGTTAATCTTGAAAAGTCGGATACATACCGTGTGACTTTTGATGCATGGGCTTCTACTGAAAGAGATATGTATGTAAAGGTTGGTTCTGAAGCTGATCGTGGTTGGGCTAACTATTCCGGTGATCAGATCATACCACTTACAACAACACCGAAAGAACACACTTTTGATTTCAAGATGACTGGAGACACAAATCCTGCTGCAAGACTTGAATTCAATGTTGGTGCGGCTGGAGAAAATACTGTGTATATTGATAATGTTAGGTTAGTTAAACTGCCAAGAGATCCTAATGCTTCAAGGGAACCATTGAGAAACGGTAACCTTATATACAACGGCTCCTTCGATCAAGGCTCAAAGAGCATGGGCTTCTGGGATTTTAAAACCAGTGGTGGTGCTGATGCAACAGGTAGTGTTAGCGATAATATTTATGATCGTTATTTTCAGGCAGATATAACAAAGGGAGGAACAGGAGCAGATTCTATAGTGCTTTCACAAAGCGGCTTAAACATAGAAAAGGGTAAAGAATACATCGTCAGCTTCTATGCAAAAGCAGATTCTGACAGACTTATTGAAGCAGATATATGCAGTATTGCCGATGCTCCAGTGATATATTCATCAGAAAATGTATTTGGTATTTTAACTGAAATGGCTAGATATACCTTTACGTTCAAAATGGAACATGATACTGATCCCATATCTAAATTAAGGTTTAAACTTGGTGGAGATACCGAAAACGTATATATTGACGATGTTTTTGTTAAAGAAGTCAGAGAAGGAATCCATGTTGAAGCAGAAGATACTGATGCTTATGGTGCAATAGAAACAGAAAGAAATTATGTAAGTTTTAAAGCTGATTCATATATCGAAAAGAAAATAACCATACCTGAAACAGGAAATTATGTTATATCATACAAATTGTCCACCAGTGATTCAAATGGTTGGCTCAGTATAGGAGACGCAGAGCACAAATTAAGTCTTCCTAACACAGGTAGTAATGCAAACTGGGTAAATGTTACCAATTCAGTGAATCTAAATAAAGGAGAACAAATTATTAAGATCTATGGTGATTCTGTAAATCTTGACTGGTTTGAAATATCCAAAGACCTTCTTATCGGAGGAAATATGACTGCTCCGGCAGCAGATTGGATTTACTGGAGTACAAGCGGAGAAAATGCTGTGTCAACAAAATCCGTTGTTGATGGCAAATTGAAAGTAGCAATCACCGCTGCGGGAGATAACCCATGGAGCATAGGAGTAAATCAGTCAAATATTAGTCTTGAACAGGGACGCCAATATCGTATATCCTTTGATGCTATGTCTACTACTAACAGAAAGATAAGATTAACTGTTGAAAAGGCAGATTATTCAAAATATTTTAGTTTGGATTTTGATATAACAAATGAAATGAAAAATTATATTGTAGATTTTCCAATGACTGCAACAGATCCTAATTGTACCATGACGTTTTCAATTGGAACCATAACCGGTGCACTTGATGCTCATGATATTTATTTAGATAATGTCAGAATGGCTGAAATAGGTGATCTTTACTGTCAAAACCTTCAGTCCATTATAGCACCGGTTATCACTGACTAAATTTCATTTATAGCTTATAATAAAAACATTTTAGAAAAGAAAGCTGTAACCTTCAATTCTTATTTTAAGATTTGAAGGTTACAGTCTTTTATGTAATGACTATTTGTCTTTTTTTTCATTCATTTGCCGAAAACCCATCAGAAACCCGGGAATATAGTTTCGGGGCTTTAGCAAAGTCCGATTGTAAAGCGTTACTGACTGATGATATATATTAAGGCTGCGGGAGAGAATGAATTTTGCATCCTGCTCCTCAGAGAGGCCCCTTGCCTGCATGTGATTTTTGCGGCAAGCATCCAACTGGCTTTTGGCACTGTTTACAGTATCTATTTTATTTCTCAACTCACAGAACACCCCCCAGAACCACAAAGTTAAAAAAGCTGCTGTACTGATGATGGCAGCTACACAGGCAATAATAGTAGTCAGGTTTCATTCCTCCTTTTTTCAATTCTCAAATTCAAACTTTTCTTATTTTTCTTTATTATAGCCTGATATTTATAGGAAAGGTTTGAGCTTGCCTAAAATGTATTAGTTTTTGTCCTGAAATGCATGTGTTAAAGGGATTGTATTAACAAGTGTTACCAGATCACATATCATTATTAAAATGTTATTATGTTTACTATAAACATTTTAAGATTGGTAGCCGAAATAATGAATACACTTTGTAATAAAATGTTATGGGAGTTGAGGAGATTTGAGAATTGCAATTTGTGATGATGATTCACAGGAGCTTAACCGAATTTCATCTTTTATTGACACATACAGGCTAGAAAGAATCACACCGCTCACATACAATACCTTTCAAAGTGCCACAGAGCTTGTCTCCAAAGTAAGCGGTGGTAATTACAGCATTTTGCTTTTGGATATCCTGATGCCGGGTATAAATGGAATGCAGGCCGCTCAAGAGATTCGGACATTTGATGCGGGAGTTAAAATTGTATTTCTTACCTCTTCGCCGGAATTTGCAGTGGAGAGCTATCAAGTCAAGGCCTATGACTATATCCTAAAGCCAGTATCTAAGGAGAAGCTTTTTTCTATGCTGGATGCAGTCATTGCTGAGGAACAAGTACCTATGGAGGGACTGTCAGTTAAAACCCATTCGGGTATGGCCCGCATTTTGTTCTCCAAGCTGGCTTTTGTGGAGATCAAAAACAAAAAGCTGTATTTTCATATGGCAGACGGCAGTGTGCAAGAGGTGACCTCTTCCCTTTCAACATTTGAGGAAGAACTGCTTGCTCGCACTGAGTTTATCAAGGTGCATCGCTCTTATATTGTAAATCTTTGGCAAGTTGGTGAACTGAGGTTAAAGGAGTTTATTACCAATGCAGGAAAAATCGTACCGATTTCCCGCCTACTTTACGGGAAGGTAAGAGAAGCATATATGAAACATTTATTCATGGAAAAAGGGGTGGAGTGATGTTTTTTCCAAGCTTTTTAATATGTACGACCGTCCTATTTGGCATTTGTGCTCAGATGCTTCTTTTAGATGTCCGTATTAAAATGCTTAAAGGTACCCAACGTATGTTTTTTGTGGTCGGCAATCTGCTTGTTCTGGTGGCTAATACGGCACTTTCTCTGGCTTTGCCAATTGAACAGTACATGAAGCTTTATGTACTGGCAGTTCACATTCCTGTCTTTTTGATTTTTTGGACTACAACCAAAGCCTCCGCCATAAAAGTTGTTTTTGCCCTGTTTACCGCAGTTTTTTTGATTTATCCGGCAAATGTAGTGCTTACTATCGTTTCACGCACTATGGAATGGCTCTATCCGGTAGTGTTTTATGTTATCTACATTGCTGTGTGTTCGGTTATGCTCCTGATTATTTACCGCTTTTTCAAAACAAATTTTAATTATTTAATCAAAAACTATAGCGGATTTAGTTTTATAAAGCTTTGTCTTCTGCCGTTAGCGTATTATATAGCTAACTACTGGCTGGGAATGTATAGTTATTCCACTAATAGATCTACAGAAACTTTTTCGCAGCGAATTATTATTTTTATAATCATTCTTATAGCTTATACTCTGATTTTGGATATCGCAGAATACGCTCGTGAAAAGGAATCTTTACAGGGAGCAAAAACGTCTTTATCCTTGCTGTTAGAAAGTGCAGATCAGCAGTTGTCTATCCTGCAAGCCAATCAGGAGCTGGCCACAGTATACCGCCACGACATGAGGCATCATCTGGCTCTGATTGGCGGGTATCTCGCAGATGAAGACTTTGAAAAGGTGAAGGAATATGTAAGGCTTGCACAGGCTGATATTGAGAATATCACCCCTAACCGTTATTGTGAGAACAACACAGTCAATCTGATTTTGTCCTCCTTTGAGACGAAAGCAAAAAAAAATGGTGTTCAATTTTCGGTGGATGCCAAACTGACACAATCTCTTTCAATTCACGAAACAGAGCTTTGTGCCCTGTTGTCAAACGGCTTGGAAAACGCCATAGAGGCTGCTGCACATACTGCCGATGAGCAATTTAGAAAAGTAAGAATCAGCTGCCCAACCCACAAGGACAATTTACTTATTTTTATAGAAAATAGTTTTTCTGGTAATGTAGTTATGGAGAACGGTTTACCCCAAAGTCTCCGGGAGGGGCATGGCTTTGGGGTTAAAAGCATCTCCATGATTGCTGAAAAATATAACGGCTACTGTTCCTTTGAGACAAAAGGTGAAATATTTATCATGAGGGTTGTGCTGCCGTTGTAAAGGTTTTTAATTTTCCATTTTCAGGATTATACAAATAACTCATAGTCTGTTCTTTGCTCACCAATTCCAGTACTAGATGATTTCTATCCCAGAACTTTGAATGAATGGTGCTTATATCAACATCTTTTAATAGAGAACCTATATCCACTTTTTTGTTATTCTTTAAATCATATACAAATACTGATGTTTTAAATCCTTCATCTTCGGAAAACAATTTTAATGCTGCATAACTTCCTGTCGGATCAATAATAAGACTTTCTATTGCCACATTTTCCTTACCTGCTATATTCTTAACCTGGTCTATAAATTTAAACTCCATGCTGTTAATATCATAGGAAAATACTTTAACCGAAGACTTTTGAGCACCTTCCTGTAAAACCTGAATTGTAAATACTATAGTACTTCTTTCTTCATTAAATGCAAGGGAAGCAATCCTATAATTTTCCTCCGTCAAATAAATTGCCGGTATATCCTTAACATTGAATAAAACCTGCTCTTTCTCCTCCCTATGCATTATCACAGATTGAGCATCCTTTGAGAGTCCGACAGCAAAGCCTTCCCCACTTTTAACTTCATCAATAATATAACCGCTATTTAAAGGAGACAGGTAGAATTTTTGCTTAAGCATCTGAAAATCCGGTTGAGCTGTATACGCCCAATAGATTTCAGCTTCAACATAATCTCTTCCGTTTTCCACACCGTTTCCTAGTATTTTATATCCTACAACACGTGGATTTGAAACAGTCAATATATCAGGGGGATTTTCCATCAGGCTTTTGGCGTAATCATCTTCCCTAGAGATTAAGGCTTGAATAAAGTTAACTACTGTATCTTTTTTGGTTAGTTCCTTATCAGTAAAGCTTATACGCATGAGCTTCATATTTCCCGATTTATTATTGTTTTTTAAAACATAAATGCTTTTTGAGTCACTGCTCCACTTTGGATTATAGTAACTGAACAGGCCGGTTTTATAGATACTCATGGGTAAATCGGAGTTGTTTTCTGTAATCTCGTCTCCATCAGCCTTTTCAGAATCAACGAAGTTTGTTGTTAGCTGCTTCTTAGTTTCAAAATTCACATCGGCAATCCAAACATTGTCTATATTTTCTTCCGTGGATAGCTTTGATGAAATTATTTTTTCATTCTTAAGAGTCTTAACATATGCGACATATTCACCATCTGGAGAAACCGACGGGAACCTGCCTATATCTATAATTTTTTCTACCCCATCTTCAATATTTTTCCTGATAATATTCCCATCTCTTTCAAATACAATGATTTGCTTTTCGTCTGCATAAGATGGCGAATTTCCATCAGCCAATTTGCTTACATCCATGCTTTCTAAGTTTATACTGCAAATTGAGGATTCCTTTTCCTCAAATCCATGAGTTTCCGGCTGCTGTATAACCTTTTTTACATAAATTATATGCTTGCTGTCCGAGGACCAGGACGGCTGCTCATAATAGGTAAAGTCATCACCCTTTAGCAATACATTTTTCTTTGATGTTTCAATATCAAATATATTTAGGTTTCCATCGGAAAAAGCCAACTTTTTTCCATCGGGAGAAATACTTATAGCATTAGCCTCTCCTTTATAAATCTCACGGCAGCCATCAGAGTCATAGGCATAAATCCCTTGCCCGAAAACAGCACTGTAAACGGTTCCGTTATATTCTGCAACATCCCCGTTTGCTCCGCCTATATCTACAAAAGAAACCTGATTAAGTATCTTTAGTGCGGCTGCATTTACATAGCTGACATTAACCTTCGGAGAAGCCCAATATGAGATAAATACCAGACATATTACGGCTGCTACAGTCGGCACAAGCAATAATTTCCACTTATTTGTCCGCTTTTTGCTGAAAGAAGCTCTTAATTCGAGTTTTAAATCATTGTTCACTTTTATATGATCTTTTAGAGTGTGCATCTGCTCTTCAATTAAATTCTTATCCATACCTATTCCTCCATTAATTTTTGAATGGCTTCTGCAAGTTTTCTATGAATTCTCATAGCTTTTGTTTTGACAGCATTCTCTGTTTTTCCTAGCAACTTCCCTATTTCGTTATATTTCATTTCTGAAAAATATCTTAAGTTGACTATCTCAAGCTCTTCTTTATTTAAGCTCTTTAAGGATTGCTTTAAGAAGCTTAACTCTTCCTTCTTTTCAAAAATCTCTTCAATTGGGTAGTTGTAGGTAAAATCGTCCAATTCATTATCATTTATAGGTGCAAAGTTCTTCTTTCGCCTGTAGAAATCTATAACAGTATTCCTTGCTATTGACATTATCCACGGCTTTGGTTCACCCTTTAGATATTTATGCTTTTCATAGGCTTTTTTGAAGGTTTCGCTTACTAAATCATCCGCTTCCCATTTATTGCCTGTTTTAAAGTAAATATACCGGTAAACATCATCAAAATATTTGTAATAAAGTACTATAAAACCATCTTTCATTGGATTAACCCCTTATCCTGGTTTGTTTTAGAAAAACTCATTTAGAATTAATTCTTTCATCCGGCATGCCTTTTATACTTAAATAGACGCATTTAAACTAAAAAAGTAACACTTTTTTAGTTATATCTAACGTAATAAAATTTTCGGTGCATAGATCCCATCCGATTTTCCCTCTTTTATGACATTTAAAGGGGTGGAATAGAAAAAGCTGTTAAGCAGCAAAAAATAACTTAACAGCTTTATATTTATATTTCATAATCCAATGCATTAAAAAGGGAGAATCTAGCTTTGCTCCTCTCCCCTTATAAGCTGGTCAATATTTACTCTTTTAAAAAATTTAATTATTTCCATGAGTGTACAAAACTTATACGAGAGATTTACAATAAAAGTTTCCCAAAATCCTGGAAATCTTAATGTCAAAGGCCACATATGCTTCTTAATAATGTCCTTTTCCCGATCATTTAAATTGAAGTACTTGCTTGCATTTTGCAATGCAATATGTGGATGATTAAACCCATGCAACCCTTTATAGGGTTTTTCCTTATGCCAGTCATAGAGGATGCCCCTTATATCACGATTTATAATACCTACATTTAAAATTAACAGCCTGGGGAATGCAATAAAAAACTTTTATATTGGATAATCTTTTCATAATATCGATTGACCGAAAAATTAGAGTAATTTAAAATCACCTTTCTTAAATCCAGGGCATCCATTACTGACTTGACTGTGTCTAACAGAAAGTAAAAGAGAAGAAATGCTGCTAAATAACCCTTGACGTATGAAGGTATTGAAGAGGCTATTGCTGAAACTGCAGGATGTACAACCTGTAACAGCAGAAATGTCAAAGCTCCCCAGAGAAGTGAAAATTTCAGGCAAATATATCCGTGAAGGTTTAGTGCAACATGGCCATAGTCCCACCACTTGTAGTCGAAAATTCTTTCCAAAATAAATCCTGTGATGTATTCCAAGACAGTGACTAAAATCACGGCAAGCAATACATTGATAAAGAGTTCAGTCAATGGATTTTCAAAAGCATTTGAAACCCATTTGGAGGACTGAAGAACCAGAACAGCACCAAAACCATAAATCGGGCAGAAAAATCCATTTAAAAATCCCCTGTTTATTACCTTTCTATCTTTTATACTAACAAATACAGTTTCCATCACCCATCCTAAGAAGGAATATATCCCAAAAAGTAACAATAATTCGTTAAAATTCGCTATAAACTCATACTCCTTTCAGGCACTGCTATTCTCAGTGCCTTGATTTGAATATTGAAGCAATCAGTCCTAGAATAATAATTGCAGCTATCATTAGTCCTGCTTTCAATACCGTTACATTTAGGATATATATTTCACTGCCTGCTCTCGCACTTAGGCCGGAACCGATAATAATTCCGGCAATAATTATGCTTACAGCAAGCAGAACCATACTAAAGGACATTCTATTTAAAGCTCTTTCAAATCGCTTTTGAATACTGCCAATCTCTTTAATTTCCAATTTAACAGTAAAATCTTCATCTTCCATTTTGGATAAAAAGTTCAGCATTACAGATGGAAATTCCGTTAATAAGTCTTTATAGCTCCATAAACTTTTTTTTATGTCATTGCTTATTTCCTTTGTCGAAAATGATTGACGTATCAATTTTTTTGCAATGGGCTGTGCCACAACAATGGTGTTGAGATCCGGAGCCAGCTTTTCAAGCAAAACTTGAAGGGTCCCAAGGGTCTTGGATAATAAAACAAACTCGCGAGGAATTTTTATATTGTATAAAAAAGCAATGTTGAAGGTCTCATAAAGCAAGTCTTGAATCTTTATTTCATTCCAAGGCATTGTCAAATATTTATCAATAATTACGTCCACATCTCTTTCAAACTTTTTCATGTTACTTTTATTTGGCGTTGTTTCCAGGTTGATTATTGACTTAACAACCAATCTGCTATTCTTTGAAGCAACTCCTATGAAAAAGTCCGATATCATTTTTTTTCGTGATTCATTGAGGTATCCTACCATTCCCAAATCAAGAAACACAATTGCACCATCCGGCAGAACCCTAATATTCCCCGGATGAGGGTCTGCATGGAAAAAACCGTCTCTCAATATCTGATTGCAAATGGATGTGGCAAGCCTCTTGGCTAATATCTGTTTGTTAATACCCGCCAAATCCAACCCTGAATAGTCGTCCACACGGATACCTTCAATATACTCCATGGTAAGAATACGCTTTGTAGTGTAAATCCATTTAACATCCGGAACCTTAATATCTTCATCATGAGTAAAATTCTGCTTGAAGGTCTCGGCATTCTCCGCTTCTTTGGTAAAATCCAGTTCGTTTTTAATTATAATTTCAAACTCTTGCACCATTCCGCTACAATCGTACAGTTTCCCGTATCGGGTGTGATGATCAATAAAGCCTGCAAGATCTTTTAAGATAGCGATATCAAGGTTAATGGTTCTTTCAATATCGGGCCGCTGAATCTTAACCGCTACCGATTTTCCCGAGTTGAGCCTTGCACGGTGCACTTGGGATATGGACGCTGCAGCCACCGGCTTCTCCGTAAACTCTTTGTATATATTTTCTAATGAATCCTCAAATTCATCTTCAATTACTGCTTTCACTTCGGAAAAGGAAAATGGCGGCACTGAATCTTGAAGCTTTTTAAGCTCTTCTACAATATCTGCAGGAAGAATATCAGGTCTTGTACTTAAAATCTGACCAAGCTTGATAAATGCAGGCCCAAGTTCAATAAGGCACATTCGCAGTCTTTCTCCTGTTGAAAGTTTGGAATTTTCGGATTTCACATCGGTATTTGAAATCTTATTCCTTATCTTCAGGTAGCGAAAAATACCAAGCTGATCCATCAACAAGCCAAAACCATACTTAGTAAAAACCGTAATGATTTGCCTGTACCTACCTATGTTATTCCGTTTGTTAATCACCATATCATTCCTACCCTATTTCTCATTGTTTTATCAAAGCGAAACAACTACCTGCATTTTCACTGTATTTTTTCTCATTGGTAAAAATAAATTACTACTATGTTTATTTTTCTATTTCGTCTTTAGCAATTCCCTGTTCTCTAAGTACTTGCAAAACTTGCTCTCTTACAATTTGACTTATTTCTTCCTTTGTAACAATGTCTTCCTTCTTTGCTACATTTACATAATTTAAGGCTTCTGCAACTTCATCTTTAATAATTTTTTTCAGTTCATCCTTCTGTTCATTCCCTCTTCTTACCAGTTCACCTGCAAACTGCCGTGCGTCTTTCTTCGCAATCTCACCTTTACTTACAAGATCTTCCACAAGCTCTTCCACCTTTTCTCTTGAATACAAAAAAAGCCCTAATCCTAAATTAAATGATTTTTCTAAAAAATTTGTCATATAGAGTCCTCCTCATTAATTTAATATTATTCCTATCATATTTAAGGAATCGAAAGTTTTCTCTTCCTCCGGATCAAGCATAATTTGAATTGAAGTACCATACAATGCACCAAGAACTAGTTTAGCCACTGACTTTGAAGAGTATTCGAGCAGATTTTTATTAATTGCTGTTCCAGCCAATATACTCTTCTCAATCATCTCAGACAAATCGGAAAATAAGCTTTTCAATTGCTTTCTGAAAGACGGCAGCCATAAGGACTGTGCTGTAAAATCAATAAAAAGTTTCAAAAGCTCAGGTTTTTTTCTTATCAGTTCATTAAAGTACCTTACGAGGGAGGAAATTTTTTCTTTAGTATTTGGGGTAGATTTCAATTTATCCTCTACTTCGTGCAAATATTGATGCATCATCATTTTTATAACTTCGGTAAATAAGCCTTCCTTGTTCTTGTAGTAATAATGCAATTGGCTTAGTGCAACACCTGCTTCGTCTGCAATATCCCGCATGGACACATTGGCATAGCCTTTTGTGGACAGGCAATGGAAGGCTGTCTGAAGTATCTTTTGGGATTGACTTGTTTTTTCTGCTTTCCCGCCCAATAATATCACCACTCTAATAAATAATTCGGACGTACGTCTTAATTAAATTATACTACTTCCTTTCTTATGATGTCAATTATGAAAGGGTAAAGGAGTATTACCAAATTGACAATTAATATTAATTTGTTCTATAATCCAATTGGACGGTTGTCCGTGTTATGCAAGGAGGAGTATAGATGCCAAATGAATCGGAAAACATAAACCAAGCTCAAAAGATACTTAATGCAGCTTTTAAATGCATATCTGTGAGAGGTTATGCAAATGTTTCGTTACGAGATATTGCAGACGAAGCAGGTGTTGTATTGAGCCAATTGAACTATTATTATAAAAATAAAGAAGGATTATTCACAAAAATAGTAAAAACACTATCCCAACAGTATTTGAATGAAATTGAAAACAACTTGAAAAAAGGTAAATCAGAAAAGGAAAGAATAACCTGTTTAATTGAATATTTTCAAAAAGTATTAAGAAAAACCCCCGAATTCTTCAAGCTTCTTTTTGATTTAACCAGCATGGCTCTTTGGTCAACATCCTTAAAAGAGCTTCAAAATGATCTTTTTAACAGCTTAGCCAATTTAATAGAAAAATACATAATAAATGATTTTCCTAATAAAGAGAAATATAAATCTTCAAAAACACTGTCCAGAATGATATTAGGAACTTTATTCGGAACATCCATGCAAGTAATACTGTCCAATGAAAACGAAGAAATGATTGATTCGTTATCTACTTTAGAGATTCTATTTGAATAAAATTCAAACCGCCGGCTATGCCGGCGGTTGACTTTTAATATTCCCTTAAATATGCCTAAATTACGGTTACTTCAGGATAATTGGATGATGTCATACCAAAATGCTTTGCAATAATGAGTATGTCACTCATGTTAATTGAACCATCTGCATTAAAATCTTGCTCAGCAACATACTTTAAAGAATCGGATGTTGAGTTAAAGGCCTTAGCGATTTCAATAACATCAGCCATGTTTATTGCTCCATCCTGTACACCGCCTTTGGTAATATCACCTGCCCAAACTGCCACTGGAGATGATGCTGTACCAATCTTTGTGTTTTTACTTGTAGGAATGTCTTTGATTATTCTTGTAAGATAACCGGGTTTGCTAATCTTAATAGCAAATGTAACGGAATTAATTGCCGGATTGTTTATTTCAAAGTATCCGTTCTCATCTGTTATTGCAGATACGGAAGTATCACCCATAACCTCAACCTTAAAACCTGCCTTTACTATTGAAGCTGCTGCAGCCGAATATGTGAAATCGGGTGCAATATATCCATTTGTTTTAGAGACATTGTCTGAAGGTACTGGAGTGTTTGTTGGCTTTGTAGTGCTTGGAGTAGGAGTCTCTCCTGGCTCAAGACCTGCCACTTTGACACCATCCTTGTATATGGCTATTTTATCCGTTTTTGTGTACTTGGTTGTATTTAAATCTGTGATAGAGTAATCATTTGCTGCATTCCATTTACCACTATAGTTTGCCACGCAGAACTGAATATAGCTTCTTGAGTACAGTTTTTCGTTAGGGAAAGAAAACTCTATATAGTAGATATTCTTTTCCTTGTCAAAGACTTTCACTTCCCCATACTTTGCTCCTTTAATCGGTGAATAATATATGTCTGCCTTTGTAGAGGTAGGATCCACATTTGCACTTACCAACTCCGACAAGTCCATGAAATATCTGAATGATAATCCTGTCTCATATCTTGGTGGTGCTGTAAGAATATTGTACATATTCAAGTCTATTACTGTACTCTGTGCATCCTGCTTGTAAATCTTTGCTTCGGCGTAATAAAGGTCAGGCTCTCCCTCTATTCCGGGTGTCGGCTCAGGCTTCTGACCCTGTCCAAAATACTTGGACATGCCTGCAAGAGCACCTACAAGGCCTGCATTATAATCAAGTCCTGTTTCAGTGTAAACATATTGATCGATATCATCATAATAAACCCCCGATAGATCAGGTCCGCCTACTAAAGCACCATATAGAATATGTCTTTGAGGTGCTACCTTTTTTTCATCTGCAGGAGGTCCTTCAAGCATACCGCTTGCAGCTCTGTGGTGCGGGAATTTGGGATATTTGTCGCCAAATCCTACCACATATGACATTTTATTGGGATTCTTGCCCAATATGAAGTCAATCTGGCTTTTTGCAAAGTCGAGATATTTTTGATCAGGTTTGGTTTTATAGTATGTAAGAGCAAGCATGGCTTCTGCAGCAGGATATTTAGCCACACCCCAGCTGTCAAGATATCTTAATCCTCCTGGTACTGATGTTAAGCCATTCATCCAATAGTCAAGGTTTTCTTCAACGATGGTGATATATTTGGGTTTTTTTGTTATTTCCGCCATCTTTAATGCTACTCCACCAAAAATATCATCCCAGCAGTTTGTCCAGTGGTTTTGGTATGTATTATCTCCTCCCAAACCTTTTTCCGCCATAAGTTTTTCTATATCATCCATGTATTTCTGCTCGTTTGTAGCAATATAGAGCCAAATTCCACCCCACATAAGTTCATCATAGTAGCTTCTTGGGAGATAGTAGCTTTGACCTTTGCTGTTTCCCCTGTATGCCTGACCGAATGCATACAAATCCTTTGCATATGTAAGGCATTTCTCTGCATAAGCCTCATCAATATCTTTCATATTTAGATATGTAAGTGCTAAAGTCGCTGCAGCCGAACCGGCTACATCAGATCCCGGATTTGAAGGCGTTGCGGCATAGTAAGCAGGTCTATCGTATGTTTGAAGCTCCGGGGGACCCCAATATTTATGGTCTTCATCACCGTCACCTATTTGATAATAAAATGTTGTCTTGTTGGGAAAACATCTCATAAAATAATCTGCAAAATGTTTTACAATATTGAGCATGTACTTGTCCTGACCTTTTTCAATAAAGGTATCCTTAAACTCATAATATGCCCAGGCCAATGCTGAAGCAGATGTACACTGGGGCAAACCAAACTTTACATGGTCCCCACAGTCATGAAATCCACCTGTAAGATCAAGACCAACATCCTTACCATCCTCTATATGGCAAGGCCCACGCCATTTGATCCTGTTTTCACCGGCATCAGGTCCGCACCAGTTTGCCTCATAGAAAAGAATGGATTTTGCAAATGCATCAACATAGTTGAGGTCATCATCAGCAGCGGATGCAGTATTTGGAATTATGCTTGTAATATAAATAACAAGCAAGGTAAAAATTATACACTTTTTCTTCACATAAGATCCCCCCTATTTTAAATTTATCCAAGTTTTAAGGCATATCCAATATAATATTACCATATTTTATTTTTGGCTACAAATCAAAAACCCAAACAAATATCACATGAATGTAAATTAAAATTACTTATTTCATAATACTTGAAAAGATTATATAATTATATGGGGAGTCTAAATACTGGAAATAATTTTATATAAAGGAGGTTGAGTATATGAATAAAGAAATAAAGCCTTCAGTAGAAATGACTGATGAAGAATTGATGGACATGTTTGGCGGTTTTGATTCCAAAACAGCAGCTGAGGCAATAACAGTTAAGCCAATGTATGGTATCAAACCCATTGATGTTAAGCCTTTATACGGTATTAAACCCATTGATGTTAAGCCTTTGTACGGTATTAAGATAAAAGAATAATAATTTCTTTAATATGGCGGGCAATACATAAAGAAGTGATAATATCCAGTTAATTTAGACGAAAAGTGTATGCTGCATAATCAGTCATACACTTTTACCCCAAATTAAAATCATCAAAAAGTATTTTGGAATCAATTAAATTTTTACCGGAGGGGTATTATGAATATAGATTTTAGACCTATAACAGGAGTTTGGGAAATAACCATGGGCTGCAATATGAGGTGTAAGCATTGCGGATCTTCCTGTGAAAATCAATTAGAAGGAGAGCTGACGACGGATGAGGCATTAAAGCTTTGTGATGACCTTGCTGATCTGGGATTTAAATGGCTCACTCTATCAGGAGGTGAGCCCACTACGAGAAAAGACTGGGATATTATTGCCAAAAGGCTCAATGATAACGGAATTATTCCAAATATGATTACTAACGGTTGGCTTATGAATGATGAAACAGCAAAGAGAGCGAAAGAAGCAGGAATAAATACCGTTGCCATCAGTCTGGACGGATTGGAAAAAACACATGATTTCATTCGACGCGAGGGTTCTTTCAAAAGAATAATGAACGCTATTGATATTCTTGTTAAAAATAATGTTAATTGCTCTATTATCACAACTGTAAATAAAATGAATCTTGGTGAACTGGAAGAAATGCGTAAAATGCTATGCGAAAAGGGTATTTTCGGCTGGCAATTTCAGTTGGGACTGCCCATGGGTAATATGGCAAAGAACAGTGAGCTTGTAGCACAGCCTTATCACATGGATGATGTTATTGACTTTGCCTATGAGGCCATGCTAAAAGGCGGCATTGATATACAGCTTGCTGATTGTATGGGTTATTTCAACAAAAAGGAAATAGCTGTAAGAAACAATTCGGATTCGACAGAAGGATATGACTGGAACGGCTGCGGTGCCGGAAAATATGTTATGGGAATACTTCATAACGGAGATATAGTCGGATGCACATCTATAAGAGATAAAGACTTTATAGAAGGAAACATTAAGGAAACTCCAATATTGGAGTTATGGAGCGACCCTGAAAAGTTTGCATGGAACAGGAATATTACAAAGGATATGCTTCAAGGTACCTGCAAAAAATGTCTGTATGGCAATCGATGTCATGGAGGATGCGGTAATACAAGGCTTACTATGGAAGGAACAATATATGGACAAAATAGATATTGCTCGTACAATTTGGCTGTACAAAAGGCTGAGCAGCAGTTTGAACGCCTGAATGATGTTAATGAGCTTATGGAAAAGGCAAATAGGTTTGCACAACTAAACCAGCATCAGCTTACAGAGATTTTGCTCTCAAATGTTTTATCAATTGATGCCGAAAACGAAGAAGCACTTTCTCTCTACGGCTATACTTCATTTATGCTGGAAAACTACAATGATGCTGCACAGGCCAATAAAAAACTTCTCTCCAAAGACAGCACAAACATTTATGCCAATAAAGGGTATGGCCTTTCAATTGCAAGACTTGGAATGGTTGATGAGGGTATCGGTTATTTGAAAAATGCTATAAATCTGTCTAAGGGAACGTATCTTGATCCTTATTATGATCTGGCAGTGGTTTATTATGAAAACGGAATGCTTAAAGAAGCTATTGAGTCCCTTGAGGAAGGATTTAAGGTTTCCGAAGAATTTAAGAGTAATAACTATGATTTTTATAAGCTTCTAAAGGAAGAACAGGCATGATAATAAAAAAGATTTTAAACTTTACCGGTAGATATCCCATAGTAAAACAACATGACATAACAGATTGCGGTGCTGCATGCTTAGCTTCCATAGTAAAATATCATGGCGGTAACATTTCAATTGCAAAGCTAAGAGAATATTCGGGTACAGGTAAGGATGGTACAACCGGCTATGGAATTGTCAAAGCTTTACAGAAGTTGGGTTTTTCTGCAAAGGGACTTAAAATTGATGTTGATGAGATGAGAAATGAAGAATTTCCTCTTATAGCCCATGTAATAGCAGATCATGCAGGTAAAAGGCTGGAGCATTATGTTGTTGTTTACAATATCAAAAATGATATTATTACCTATATGGATCCTGCTAAGGGGATGGTAAAGGATAAGCTATCCCTTTTTCAGGATATTTATACGGGAAGGATACTTTCGTTTAAGCCTGGAGAGAATCTTTATATAAAGACTGAAAACAACAAGGCACTTTTTGAATTGATAATATCAATTGTCAAAGTGCTTAAGCTTCCTCTCCTTCTTATTGTTTTAATATCATTTATCTTTACAGGCCTTGGAATATTAAGCACCTACTACATGAAATATCTTTTTGATACTGTAGTTGGCGAAGAAATGTATAATCAGCTTACATATGTCTCCCTATTCTTTATAGGTATTTTTATTATCCAGCTCCTTCTAGGCGTATTCAGAAGCCTTATGGTGACAAAATTGGCACTTAAAATTGACAAGGAACTTATGTTAACCTATTTTAAACATGTTTTAAGGCTGCCTATGAGCTTTTTTATATCAAGAAAAGACGGAGAGATAATTTCCAGGTTTATGGATGCTTCTAAAATTCGTGAAGCCATTTCCGGCATTACCCTCACCCTTTCTATCGACACTGTTATTGCAATAGCCGGCGGATTCATTCTTTTTTTGGCAAACAGGCTTCTTTTTTGTATTACAATATTAATATTAGTTTTATATGCAATAACTGTATTATGCTTCATAAGACCCCTAAGGAAAATAAATACATTGCAGATGGAAAGCAATGCAGTCCTTACCTCTCATTTGGTTGAGAGCCTTAACGGCGTAGAGACATTAAAATCATTTAACGCTTTAAAAAGGACCGATATTGTTGCAGATACAAATTTTGATGATTTAATTAAAAAGGTATATAAAGGCAGTATTTTGTATTCTGCCCTCACATCAATTACTTCAGCAATCAATGGTCTTGGGACAATAGTGATACTTTGGTTTGGAATAATTGAGATATCTTCAGGTAAGATGTCTACAGGAGATCTCCTTGCGTTTAATGCCTTACTTCAATATTTTCTGACACCTGTGCGTAATCTTATTGACCTTTCTTCCGAAATACAAACTGCTGTGGCAGCATCAAACAGGCTTGGCGAGATACTTGAAATTGAAGGCGAAAAGTATAATGATTCAGAAAGAAATATTCTACCTGACAGTTTATCAGGTGATTTAATTATAGATAACATAACTTTCAGATACGGCTATAAAAGGCCGGTAATAGAAAACCTCTCACTTCATATTAATGCCGGTGAGAAAATAGCAATAGTTGGTGGAAGCGGATCCGGAAAAACAACTCTTGCGAGACTTATTATGAATTATTACCTGCCTGAGAAGGGCACAATTACTATTGGGGGTAATAACATTAGGAATATCCCCCTTGAACTGATCAGAAAAAAAATAGCATTTATTTCACAGGATGTATTTCTTTTAAGCGGTACTGTAAAAGAAAACATAGCATTAGGTAATCCCGATGCAACTATGGATGAAGTAATTGAGGCTTCAAAGCATGCAAACTGCCATGAGTTTATCGAAAAACTCCCTTTAAAATACGATACTCACATTGAAGAAAACGGCTCAAACCTTTCCGGCGGTCAAAGACAACGAATTGCCATTGCAAGGGCGTTTTTAATGCATCCTGATGTTCTCATTATGGATGAAGCCACAAGCAATCTTGATGTAAAAACAGAAGAAGCCATATCAAATACTCTTGACCTGTTTGAAGGAAAGGTTACAAGGATTATTATCGCACATCGATTATCAACAATAAAAAGGTGCGAGAGGATATTTGTTCTGGAAAACGGAAGTATATCCGAATCTGGATCCCATAATGAACTTATTGCTAACAAAGGGCTTTATGCTTCAATGTTTGAATAAATACCATTACATTTGAGGTGTAATATTATCGTTTTTAAAATAGGTAAAGGTTATAACTTTCTTCAGAAATGATTGAAACAATTGTAACTTTTTTAAAGACTTAACATAATATAGTATTGAGTAATAATTTTTATTTAGAAGCAAAGGAAAAGGTAAAAGCAAGAACAACAGTAGAACAGGAAAAGAAGAAAAATATATATTTTTTTGAAAAATGTTTTGTTTTAAGGAGATGTAAAAAATGGCACTACAAGGTGAAGTTATTGATGAAATCAAACAAAATGATGAAAAAAGTAAGAAGATAATGCAAAAGGATAGTATCCAGTATAACAAGCAGGAGCTTGATCAAGAGCAAAAGGTAGATGTTAACCCATTACAGTTAACAAGCCAAAATATACATATCCATATAAATGATGATCTAAATAAATACTGCGGAACTATTTCTGGAAAAATTAATATTGAAAATAATGAGAAAATTCCCCCTAATACAAAAGTATCTCTATTTTTGGGGAATGAAAACCAAGCTTCGTTGCTTAAATTAAGACCGGACAGCAATGGTGAGTTTGTTATAAAAGATATCCCACCGGGATTCTATACTTTATTAATTGAGTCTAGAGTAAATTCACAGCACCGTTCAAAGTGCATTAAGATTAAGATTCTTCCAGGGCAAACTTTCAATAAGTCCATACATTTGGATGGAAACTAAGAATAAGAATTCAGGATTCAGGTCAAAAATAAAGGCATTTTTCTATATTAAATACATTATTAATCTTACATTTAGCAGAGCAAAATAACGAACGCTTTAACGGAATTTTGCGATAGATAAATGTAAAAGATTAATCGTATTTAATATAAATGTCTTTATTTTTATAAATTTTTCGTATCTGAGGATACAGAAAAATAAAATTATTAGAAGTATAATCAAAATATAAAAGTTAATGAATTGAATGATGAGGAGGCGGATTGAATGAGTGCATTTTTAGGCAAGATACATTACTGGCTGTATAACAAAATCCAATTGCAAGAAAAATTAATATCTGATGTTACCATGTTTGCAAAAAGCAAGGGCAATAAAATTGAAATTGATGCTATTATTGATAATAGCACAAGAAAATATGGACAACCTGTAACAGGAGAGTTGGAAAATCAAATAGATCACTCGAATATTCATGGTTGGTTGCAGGGTAAAATAAATAGTGTTGAGTTTAGATTGGCCTATGTTATTACAGAAATATTAAAAAGAAATTTATTAAAGAAAGAAGACATTGCAACTGTTTTTAAAGAAAATGCAGTTTTAGTTGTAAGAGAAAGTGGTATAAATACCAATAATCCAAAGGAACTCTTTAATTTGATTTTTGATAATATTCTTGAAGGAATGCCGTGTGACAGGGTAAATGAAATTATTGTAGACACTGACAACTTTATATCATGGAAAACAAGCATATGCCTTCACAAGGATTACTGGGATGAGGCTAGCGGTGATATAGAGAATTACTATGATTTAAGAAGTGCATGGATTAATGGATTTTTAAGTGAGAGTAAATCAAGCTTTGTTTATGAAAGAACAAAGGATGCAGTTAGTACAATAAAAAGGGTGTGATTTTATGGATGGAATTACTTTGATGGTTGAAGAACACAAATATATAAAAAGAATGCTTCAGGTTATACGCAAAGCCTGCTTTGGTATCATAAAAGGAAAGTCAATTGATTTTGGAGATTTTGCGTTAATGATTGATTTTGTAAGAAGTTATGCAGACAACCATCATCATGGGAAGGAAGAAAAGTTTCTTTTTAATAGAATGGTTGAACTGGGCGGAGCTGCGGAAAAGTTGGTCAAATTTGGAATGCTTGTAGAGCATGACCTTGGAAGATTGTACATGAAAAGCCTGGAGGAAGCACTTGAGAAGGTAAAGTCAGGAGATGAAGAAGCAAAGGTGGATGTGATTGCAAATGCTGTATCATATACCCATCTGCTGCTAAGGCATATTGACAAGGAGGATAATATTGCTTATCCTTTTGGTAAAAAACAGCTTTCAGCTGAAATTTTGAACACAATTGATAATGAATGTGCACATTTTGAAAAGGAAGCAGAACAGGCAGGAATACAGAGTAAATATATTGCTTTGTTAGTTTTGCTCGAAGAAAAATATATAGAAAAGGAGTGAATTACTATGGGTTTTTACGAGGAAATTTCAAAATATTATGATTATATTTTTCCGATATCCGATGAGACAGTTGATTTTATCAAGACAACTTCGGGCAAGCCTCCGGCATATATTCTTGATGTTGCCTGCGGGACGGGAGGATATTCTCTTGAGCTTGAAAAGTACGGTTATAATGTAACAGCTATAGATATAGATAAAGCTATGATTGAAGGACTTAAGAAAAAAGCAGATAATATCGGGAGCAAAGTTGATTACCATAAGGCCGGAATGCTTGATATAAAGGAAAAACTTCAAAACAAATCCTTTGATGTTATATTTTGCATAGGAAACTCATTGGTTCACTTGGACAATAGTAATGAGATCGGTAAATTTCTTCATGATGCAAAGTCTTTATTGGCTCAGAATGGCAAGCTAATTATTCAAACCATCAATTACGATAGGATAATATCCAAAGATATTAGCTCTCTTCCTACAATTATTAATGAATCTGTCGGGTTGAGATTTGAAAGGCACTACAAGTATGATTTAGATATGAACAAGGTGTTTTTTAAAACAATACTCAGTGTAGATGATAAGATTATTCAAAATGAAATTCCTCTTACTCCTGTAAAATACGATGAAATCCTTCAAATGTTAAGGAGTGCAGGATTCACTAAAATCAATGTGTATGGCGGATACAACAATTCCGTTTATGATAAGGAAAATTCATTCTTAATGGTAATAGTTGCTATTTGAGTAATTTAACGCAAAAATATAAATATTAGCTTTATGTATTATACTGGAATATATGCATGATATTGGATCAAGTGTATTGTAATATAATCCTATATAGGAGAAGTTATTTTTTTAACGTCTCAATAGCTAAAATGTTTGAAATTGAATCATAGGGTATTTCAAATACAAGTGGTCCGGATGCACCATCTGCTAAAGCGTATTTTTGATAGAAAACCACTAATGCATTTTCAGAAAGATAAAAATCATTTTTGTCAAAATTACGAATACTTTTGTAGCCCTCACCCGAATAAGCATCATCAAACATATAACCGGCTCTTGATTCATTGTCGCTTTTAATTTCATCCATAATTTTTTTAGATACTAAATCGTAAATGAAATTCATATATTGGGCTTCATTTACATTAAATATATCATTTAGTTCCAATTTATTTCCGGTATTTAAATTAAATGTCTCAGCCGCTATCCCCGCCCATGATACACCACCAGCCCCGCCATCTAGGTAAGCTTTCATTGAAATAATATCTCCGGACACAATCTCAAGACTGTAGTCAGCACTTCTATACCAATTATCTTTTTCACCCTCAACTTTTTCATTATATTCTTTTAAAATATCAAGTGGCAATTCATCATAATAAAACTTTTCCTTATCAATAAAATATTTATTGATCTTGGATATTCCCTCAAAATTCCCATCAAGTTGTGGTAGCTTCAACTTTAATTCTACAAAACCTTTTGCATCATTGTAGTATTTTTTGTTAACATCAAAGGTTGAAAATTTCACACTCTTTAGGTTCGGTTGAGATGTTTCTTTAGAATCATTCACAATAGTAGGTTCCTGATTTGGTATTGACGATTCTTTAGATTTATCCTCAGTAGCAGTTGGAGGGTTTGTTTGTACCAATTCGCTACTACCCTTCTCTGTTAAGCTGCAACCGGAAAATACCGATAATAAGCTGAAAATTGTAATTATAATTGGAAATTTTCTAAGTAAATGTTTCATTCTTTAAGCAGTTACGTTTTATTTATAAAACTCCTGTTCTTTGCAGTTTTATAATATTTATAAAACGTAACTTCTCCCCTCTTTATTTTTGTTTTTTACATTTAAATGTGCTTAAATTGCTTCATTCAGTCACCATTCAAACCATTTGTTAAAAGCTAACAAACATTGGAAATAAAAAGGCTGTTATGATTTATTAAAGCATTATATATATTCTCCATAAAGGTTTATCAAACCTTCTTATTTTCCTATGGTAAAATATTCAACAGACCCTATGGGCTGCCAAAAACAAAACCTTATGGTTTATTTTCCCATAAGGCTTTGCTATATTGTTAAATATAATATTAACTATTATTCAAAGCATGTTTACAGCAAAATATTTAATCATTCTTATAATAGATGATTGTTAAGGATAAATGATGCAAACACTATGGATACCATTGAAAGAAGCTTTATCAAAATATTGATTGCCGGCCCTGAAGTATCTTTGAACGGATCTCCTACAGTATCCCCTACAACAGCAGCTTTGTGGTTATCCGAACCTTTTCCGCCATGATTTCCAGCCTCAATATACTTTTTCGCATTGTCCCATGCACCACCTGAATTTGCCATCATTATTGCAAGGACAAATCCTGTAACTGTTGCACCTGCAAGCATACCTGCCACACCGTTTGGTCCTAAAATCACACCTGTTAAAATAGGTGCAATAATCGCAACCAATGCTGGAGCAACCATTTCCTTCTGTGCTCCTTTTGTACAAATATCTACGCACTTTGCATAATCAGGCTGAGCTTTGCCTTCCATAAGTCCCTTTATTTCTCTAAACTGTCTTCTTACTTCTATTACAATATTTTTTGCGGCCCTTCCAACTGCTTCCATAGTCAAGGCGGCGAATAGGAATGGTAACATTCCACCTACAAATAAGCCTATGAGAACAGGAGGATTTATTAATTCGAGGTTAAAGACAAAGTCTATAGCCCCTCCACTATTTTTTACTGCTAATTTAATTTCGTCCATATATGCTGCTATAAGAGCTAATGCTGTTAATGCTGCAGAACCAATCGCAAACCCTTTTCCTGTTGCAGCTGTAGTATTGCCAAGTGAATCGAGGGCATCAGTTCTTTTTCTTACTTCAGGCTCAAGATGTGACATCTCAGCTATACCACCTGCATTATCTGCCACCGGTCCATAAGCATCTGTTGCAAGAGTAATACCAAGGGTACTCAGCATTCCTACAGCGGCTATTCCGATACCATATAATCCCATAGAGAAAGCTTCTTCACCCTGAAATCCCATACCGGCCAGGTAAAAGCTGCCAAGAACTGAAGCACCGACAATGATTACTGGTATTGCTGTTGAAAACATTCCTAGAGATATCCCGCCTATTATTATTGTAGCAGGTCCGGTTGTAGATGTTTCGGAAAGCCTTTTTGTAGGCTTGTAAGTATCTGATGTATAATACTCGGTAAAGAATCCTATAAGATTTCCTGCTACAAGACCTGTCAATATTGCCCAATAAACCCCAATATGATCGCTACCTAAAACATTATTTACAAGGAAATACGATGCAATTGCTATAATAATACTACTTCCGTATACACCTCTTCTTAATGCACCGAGAAGCACCTTCTGGTCAGCCTTTTCACCGGTCTTTACAAAGAATGTACCGATAATTGATGCTAAAACGCCTATAGCAGCCATTGTCATCGGTATAGTAACACCTTTTATTCCAAGACCTGCAGCAACTGCAAGTGCAGATGTGGAAACTATTGAACCTACATATGATTCATAAAGATCTGCACCCATCCCCGCAACATCACCAACGTTGTCACCAACATTATCAGCTATAACTGCAGGGTTTCTTGGGTCATCTTCCGGAATTCCGGCTTCAACCTTTCCTACGAGATCGGCACCAACGTCAGCAGCCTTAGTGAAAATACCTCCGCCAACACGAGCAAATAATGCCATTGAGCTTGCTCCCATACCAAATGTCAACATTGCACTGGTAATATGCTGAATTTTATCTGCTTCTGAAAGCCCTCTATAAAACCAGTTTAAGAAATAGAACCAAATACTGAGATCCAAAAGGCCAAGACCTACCACTACAAGCCCCATTACTGCACCACTTGAAAATGCAACTCGTAGACCGCTGTTAAGACTATTTCTTGATGCGTTAGCTGTTCTGGAATTTGCAGCTGTAGCTATTTTCATACCGCAGAAACCTGAAAGACCTGAGAAAAAACCACCTGTAAGGAATGCAAAGGGAACAAATGGAGTCAAATATCCCAAAAATGCCAAAATACTTAAGATTACAACCATAACAGCAAAGAATATTGCCACACCGGTATACTGCCTTTTAAGATAAGCATTGGCACCCTGTCGTATGGCAGCAGCAATTTTAGCCATTTGCTCTGTACCTTCACTCTTTTTGACCACACTGTAAGCTAGATAACCTGCAAAAATCAATGCAAAAACCGATCCAATCGGGGCTAATAATAAAAGATCCATATTTACCTCCTGTATTAATATATTAGACTTATTTATAAAAAATTCTACTATTCTCACCATTCTAAAGTCTTATTCTTCAATAACATTACCGGCAATAGTTTTAGTTTTTAAATTAAACTTGAGGTATTCATAAAATTATTATTTTGTATCAAGCATAGTAAACTAAAATATTTTGGCAGCTTTAGGTTAGCTTTAAAGATGAAGGATAAACATAAAAATGGTTCAAACTTGTATAAATATAGTCTTCAAACAAAAAAATAACAAAAACTTACGTAACAATTTTAACCGATACATAATTAGAATTCAATAAAAGAATGAAATTTTTCTTATTGATTTTTTTTAAACTTAATTGCAAAAGTAAAATCCACCCCAATTTTTGTTCAAGTGGAATTTACTTTTGCAAATACAAGATAACGTTCAGAGTAGATTTCACCTTTGCAAACTCCTGTGGTAAAAGAATGTGGTTTT
>Ga0255341_1002024_pt1 | contig 26868 bp, 19 predicted proteins | sample wastewater_treat_8_FD_192418 | JGI IMG/M metagenome (GOLD analysis project Ga0255341, IMG submission 192418) | Wastewater microbial communities from Lulu Island WWTP, Vancouver, Canada - plant12 | ecosystem: Engineered > WWTP > Wastewater > Unclassified | place: Canada: Vancouver, British...
AGTTCGTCACGTAGTGGATAGTTATCCCATCCGGGGATATTTGGGGCCCATACGCACCCTGTATCGGAGTAGGAGATACCCGGAATGCAAACCCCTATGCTTAGAGAGTCACCTTGCCGGATGTTGCCTTCGTTACAGAGATCTCTACATAGGCTGCACACGAGTGCACCGACTTCAGCTCCACCTCTATTTTCGAGAAGCACATGTTTCTGAAGGAGTATCTCTCCATCGCTGTTGAAGATGGCTCCGACTGCCTTGGTGCCCCCGAGATCTATTCCGATATAGTTCATAGCTCCGTTATATGATTTTTACTCCTATTTTAGCCAGTTCCCTCAAGGTTTTCTGGTGTCCCTTCTCATCAATGTAGGCAAGGGCCTTTTCCAGCAGGAAAACATTGTGTCCGGATTTAATCAGATCAAAACAGGTTTCGCGAATGCAATACTCTGTAGCGATGCCACTTACCACAACATCCTTGCTGAGGCAGGAGTTAAGCTCTATACCTTCGCGGTCTCGACCCTCAAATCCGGAGTATTGCTCTTTGCGAGGATTGCAGCCCTTATAGAACTTGTTGTCACGGGAAGGTCTGTTGGATTCATTCTCTATGCGATAAAATCGGGCGTGGATATCACCTCCACGCGTCTTTTGGACGCAGTGTTCCGGCCAGATACCACCGTTCTTCTTGAATGAGCAGTGATTCTCCGGATGGTTGTCCAGTACGTAGAGTACCTTTTGACCCGGATGTGCATCAATATATTTGATGCTCTCCTCCACTGCTTTTTCAGCGTTGGTACAGGCCAGTGAACCGTCAATAAAGTCGTAGAGCATATCCACCACCACGTGGGTGTATCTCCTGATACCGCTGCTGTCATCCATCTCCTCCATTGCATTGATCTGTAGGATAATCCTGTTGATGAGTTTCATTTTCAGGTCATAGAGGTCATCGGAGATATCCACTTTATAGAAGTGTGGATTGAGTATACGGGTCTGTGTTTCGTCGAAGCAGGCGAGATTTGTCCTGTAGTACTCTCTCTTTTCCTGGATTGTACGCGTATCCGAGATTATTTTTCCATTGTCGAATATAAGCTCCTGGAGTTTTCGGAATGTATAAGAGCCGGCAGGGAAAGTGGTGAACTTGCTTACATCCATTTCGTCTACTATTGTAAGCTCTCCTCCCGCCTCTATTATTCTTGCAAAGGAGTCGCCTCTGAGACAGGTTACATCGGCTTCAAAGCGTCCTTTTTGAATCAGACGGTATGTAATCTGAAATCCGGGATTTATCAGTTTGATCTTATCTTCCGAGCGTTTGAGAACCGGTTCGTTTCCCACCTGCACCAGCTTATAGACATTGCCGAAGCATGGGTTGTGCTTGGAGGTAGCGATAGCATCGCCCACGCCATAGTTATCTATACGGGCATTCTGCTTCTCCAGGTCGGAGATGATATATTCGTCGAGAGAGTTTGTTGCGAATATTCTGCATTTTGTGAGTCCCGCCTTGTCAAGCCCTTCGCGACACTTTTGCGAGAGATAGGTTAAATCTCCGCTGTCCAGACGTACTCCGTAGCCCTGTGGATAGGAGTCGTCGATACCGTTGGCTTCGAATGCCCTAATGGCATTTTTCAGACCGCATTTTAGGGTATCGAAGGTGTCAATCAGCAGGATTAGCGGTTCGCCTTTGTGTGTCTTTATATAGGTATCGAAGGCCTTGTATTCACCTTCAATGGAGCAACCGAATGATGTAGTGTAGCTGTGAGCCATCGTACCTGTCGAGGCAAATCCGCACTCTATGCCGGCAAGAATATTGGAACTGCTTTGGCATCCGCCGATAACGGCTGCTTTGGCTCCATACTGGGCAGCCCATGGACCGTGTGCTCTGCGAGAGCCAAATTCGCTGACCGGTTTTGGGGTGCTGCGTGTGACGCGTGAAGCTTTTGTGGCTACCGCCATCTGGTGGTTCATTATGCATAAGAGTGGGGTCTCGAGCACCTGCGCCTCAATGATTGGACCCACAACAGTTATTATAGGTTCTTTGGGAAATACTATCTCACCCTCTTTCATCGCATATACCTGACCGGTGAATTTCATTCCTGCCAGATAGGAACGAAACTCTGCGTATTCTTCCCCGGGGAGGAATTTCTCGAAGAAAGGCTCATCCTCGGAACCAAGTCCTGCAATCATATCAAGCGCCTCACTGATGCCGCTGACTACGGCCCAGTTGTTGTCATCGGGCGCTTTTCTGTAAAAGAGATTGAATATTCCGATGGTATCCTTCATGCCAACGTCGTAGTATGATTTTCCCATCGTGTACTGATATTTGTCAGAACAATATGAATGGTTCAACATGATATCCTTCGTGTTAAGACTTAAAATAACCTGCAAATTTACTTATTACTGGACGAAATACCAAATTGGGGTCCCTGGTAGCCATTCTCAATACTTTTCAATAAAGTTGATCGTAAGAGTGAACAGACGCTCAAAACCCACGTCAGAGATATTTTCGTAAGTATCAGACGGCGTGTGATAGATATCTTTGTATTTGCCTTCCGTGTGGAAATAGATGGAGGGAACTCCGTCAAGCGCAAAGAAATAGTTGTCGCTGTCATCCACTATATCGTCCAGTATGAAATTGAAAGGTTCTTCAAAGCTCATATTGATTTTCTGTATCAGGTCATAACCTGCCATACCCTCTTCGGGAATCTGAAGGTATATCGATTCAGGAGTATCAGCTACCATATCGTAATTGAGAATATATCTGATATTCTCCTGGGGATAGCGTGGATTGTTCTTGTAATAGTAGGAGCCGAGCAGATTGTTTTCTTCTGCATCGAAAAATGCGAAGTCGATGGTACACTCGGGGGGATTTTCGGAGAAATATTTCGCCAAGGCAAGCATCATGCTGGGACCGGAGGCATTGTCGTTGGCACCGGGGTGTACATTATCCATTCCCATATAGCCGAGGTGGTCAAAATGACCCATCAGCAGATAACGCTTTTCGGGATATTTCGTGCCTTTGATTGAGGCGAGAACGTTATGTGCATCGTGAACCTCTATAAGGTCACTTTCCATATTTACGCTAACCTTCTTTGACTCATCTGTGAGTCCGTTCCATACAAAAAATGCCGGAACAGGCGTTACATAATAGGAGCGCGCCTTGAAATAGGGGGATTTGGATTCCAGTCTGTATATAACTCCGGCTACCTTGTCTGCCCGGAGCATTTCCATAAATTCCTTATATCTGTCAAATGCGTTTGTGCCTATTTTTTCAGAGTAGGGTTCCCATTCGATAACTAAGAATTTATTTTTGTAAATACCGCTGTTGATATGGTCGGCGAGTTCCCGAACGGAAGTGTAATTATCAACGCTCGGAAATGCGAGTTCAAAATCACCTTTGCAGGAAGGGGAGAACTCCTTTGCTACAAAGTCAACTGCGGGAACGAGTTCATTGCCATCAACTATAAGCTGCATCGCCCCGCGCATTACATTCATAGGTAATGAATAATGTTGAAGGTATGCCATCTTATCCTCAGGAGTGCCTTCAAAACGCATAGGACCACAAGGTGTAATTGTGCTCTTAAAGGGAGGTGTTACCTGTTTGGGTTCTGCCCCAACCTCATCAACCATCGGCCCGATCCCCATCTGTTGTAGTTCACCGATTAAGTATTTAGCTGTTTTAATGTTGCCATCTCCATAATTGCTTCGTCCGTGATAGGATTCGCCGGAGAGCTCTTGGAGTGCTTCGTTGTAATAGGTGCGGTACTTTTCAATGTCAGCGATGTTCTTGAACTTGGTTTCGCTGCCGCAACCGGCGCAGCCGAGAATGGTGATTGCTCCTGCAAGCATAATAAATGTACGTATCATAAGTGTTTTTTTCATATCGTTTATTTTATTTTAAACTATAAAGTTAACACTTTGATGCAGAAAAACACACTTTCCGCCTCAAAAAAGAGAAGAGATGATTGACCTTATCTAAGTTATACAGGGAAGTAAGGTCAACAATTCAGTTGTTTGAGATCGGAAATCTTGCCTACATCACGGATTGAAAGTCCGGATATTTCGATACCTTTAATAAGAAATCTGTTACAATTGGCGATATAGAAATCTACAATTGAAAAGTGATCAGGCCACTTCTCCATGAGTGGAAAAACTCTCTCCGATATGTTGTGAATTCCCGCGAAGGAGAGTTTGCGACATTTGTCGGGATTTAATCCAGGAAATGGAGAACGCACTTCGCCTGTAACTATATTGGTCCAGCCTACCAGATTGTTGTGATTGTCAAAGAGAAAAAAACGCTGCGTCTTACGCTCACTCACCAGAATCGTTGATATAAGAGGCATCTCGGAATCGCTATATTTTCTTTCTGCTTCCAGATATCTTTCCTCGAAGAGGGAGAGGTCCAGATTGGAGATGATATCGACATTGTGTACCAGAAAATGGTCGGACTTCAGCAGGTGGGCCGCATGTTTTATCCCTCCTCCGGTCTCTCGCAGCAAGTCCCTTTCATCCGATATTTCGATTGAAATTTCAAAAGACTCCTTTTGTTCAATAAAATCTATAATCTGTTCCGCAAAATGGTGGGCATTAACCACAATATGATCATATCCGGCCTCCTTGAGACGAAGAATCACCCTCTCGAGCAACGGGACGCCCTCAACCGGCACCAGTGCCTTGGGCATTGTGTCAGTCAGCGGCTTGAGCCTTGTGCCCAGACCCGCGGCGAATATCAGAGCGTAGGGTTTCATCTCAAAACTCCTGTTCCATACTTTGTTCCCTATGGTATACGTGAATCTTGATATTGAATTTGTCTGCCAGATGCCGCGCCAGGTGCTGGGCGCAATATACCGACCGATGTTGGCCACCGGTACAACCGAAACAAAACATCAGGTTGGTAAACTTGCGTTCTATATATCTCTGGACATGGGTATCCGCGAGTGAGTAGACCTTTGTAAGAAATTTTTGAACCCCACCCTCGGCCTCCATGAAATCAGCTACTTCTTTGTCCAGGCCTGTAAAATGCTTGAAATGGTCATACTTTCCGGGATTTTCAAGAGCTCGGCAATCAAAGACATATCCGCCTCCATTACCACTGATATCATTGGGAATTCCTTTCTTGTAGGCAAAACTGTAGATCCTTACCTCAAGGCGGCGGTCAACACCCATCTCCGAGAATTCGCGCATACGGGTCAATTCACCCAGAATCTCTGAAAGGTAGGGATATTCAGGAAAGGGTTCGACAAGAAGTTTTCGCAGGTTGTCTATAGCAAAAGGCACACTCTGCAGGAAGTGGGGTTTTTTCTCAAAATATCCTCTAAAACCATACGCTCCCAGCACCTGGAGAGTTCTGAAGAGCACAAAATGGCGCAGAGTGGCACGAAACTCTTTTTTGTCGACCGGAATGTATTGCTTAAGAGTATCCAGGTAAGCATCTACAAGTTCATTTTTTAGATTTTCCGAATAACATGCCTTTGCCTGCCAGATGAATGATGCTACATCGTAAAAGATAGGTCCCTTTCGTCCTCCCTGAAAATCAATAAAATAGGGTTCGTCATCGACAATCATCACATTGCGGGCCTGAAAATCACGGTATAGGAAAGTGTCGGACATATTGTGCATCAGCACTTGCGACATTTTATCAAAATCATTCTGCAACTCGATTTCGCTGAATTCGATACCGGTCGCCTTGAGAAAACAGTATTTGAAATAGTTGAGGTCAAAGAAAATCATCCTTTCGTCAAACTCCGGCTGAGGATAACATACGGAGAAATCGAGTCCTTCAGCACCCTCAAACTGAATTGAAGGCAGTTTTCGGATTGTCTTGATGAGCAGTCCCTTCTCTTGAGCAGAGTATTTGCCGCTCTCACGTCCCGGTGCTACGCGACTGTAGAGCGTGTCGTCACCAAGGTCTTCTTGCAGATAGTAAATATTATCTTTACTGCAACTATATACTTGGGGTACACTAAGTCCCCGTTCGCGAAAGTGTTTGGCAAGGGTGATAAAAGCAATGTTTTCATCCACACAGGTGCCCTGTGCTCCAATCAAAGTGCGGTTTTTACTTTTTATGCGGAAGTAGCGTCTGTTGCTGCCGGATGAGGGAAGTTCTTCTGTTGATAATGGCTTTTCGCCGGTAAATTGTTCAAAAAGTATCTCTAGCTGTTCCATTTTCGGTTTTTCATTTTTTGTATCCTACAGTATGGACTAGTGTTATGACCTGACTATCATTGAGCCGCAACCTTTGTGCCAGTTCTTCTTTTGGTACCATGGCGCGGGTTACGCCTCCAAGGCCTGCATGGGCACAGAATAGATAGATGTTTTGGGAGATGAAACCGGTGTTGGCGTATATGGCTTCGATCGTTCCCTGAACAGTCTTTCCCTTAATTTTGGAAGTGTCGGCGACCATCGCAATTTCCACAGCAGTAGAGCCCACGAAGTCCTGAGTACCGGTTAGACTGCGCAGGTCATCGTTATCGTGGAGCAGTAAACGGTTCCCTGCTGCATCATAGATGTATGTTCCGCTTTCAAGGAAGACATAGAGGTCTATTTCCTGTCGGTTGTGTGATGAGGGGGCAGTACGCTTGTACTCTCGATTGTAACCCCAGGCAGCCCAGAGCAGGTCCGAAAGTGTCTGCATGTCAAGCGGCTCTGATGTGAGTTCCCTTGAGGATTCCCTACGATTAAGAGCCTCCATCAGAGGCATTCCTCCTTTACGACGCGGTGCAGGGAGAGCTATGTCCGTTATCTCTGTCCATGTTCTATCCATAATCTGTCTTTTTTTTGTCAATGAATTGAAATCCTATAAATCTCATTTCCGCGAGAACCGATAATTACGTTATTGTCAACTATTATCGGAGATCCCTCGAAATTATTACCTATCTTTTGTGTAATGAGCACCTCTCCGGTGGCACCTTCGATAAGATAAACATATCCCCAACAATCTGCTGCAAAGATAAACATCTTTCCGTCAGAACCCAGCATCGGTACTGGAGATGACCAAGCGTAACGCTTGAGGTCAATGCTGTATAGTGTCTTGCCCGTGTTTTTGTCAATGGCCAGAAAAATGCCTCTGTATTCCGGTATATGAGTGATTATACATGTAAAAATATATTCGCTGCAATCTCCTATTCCGGGCAGCGGGGTGGAAAACATTCCCCCGTCTGACCATTTCTTTCCGGAATTTGCCTTTTGGCAGGCGATTTTGTTTTCCCAAACTTTTTCACCGGTCAGGGCGTTTAGTTTTATGAAATAGGAATAGCCTACGGAACCCTGTTTGTCAACCTCGCATGATGTGTAAAGGTAGGGGATACCCATCTCCTCGCAAAGCACAGGGGTGGCGTCACTGTCATCGTGGTTGTCATGTCTCCAAACCGGCTTGAGATTGTTCAGATTAAAGCATATCACATTGCCGTTGTTGTCGGTAAAGTAACCATAGTTGCGGTAGATTGCAGGAGAGGATTCAATACCAGGTGCTTTTTTGCCCTTGATTCTGTATCTCATAGTGGAATGAAGACTTAATGAGCCTTGTTCTACAAGGTATTTGTACACTGTGCCGTTCTCTCCCAGTCTAAAAAGATAATCCCCAACCCTTATGGGGGATGAGTCGTATGCACCCCATCCGCGCCAAGCCTCTGGGTCTTTTGGCACAAAATGAGTTATGGCATGTTTATTCAGGTCTATTACCATCGCCCCGAAAGGAGGGTTGATCTCTACCCCCTGTCCCACATAAAGGTTTCCGTTCAGTGTGGGGTCTAGTGAAGGTGTGCCTTTAATGACATTAACCACATCGATTGCATTTCTGGAGGTATGTCCGGTTGAGTAATCAAGAAAATAGATTTTTCCGGATAGAGACCCTACAATGATTTCCCTACTTGGGGCAGGTTCATCGTTGATGTCGCCTGACCACTCCGCCAGTAGAGGTTGTCCGGTCCATCCCGTACCGCCTCCCCATATACCATAAGGCGTTTTTGTGGTATCAAATGCCGTCTTAAAGACCCAGTCGACTGCAATCGAGTCAGGTCTGCCAGAGACTTTCCCATGTTTTGGGAAATCTCTGTAAGGACCTCCTCTGAAGGTTAATATACCAGGAACGGAGTCGTATAGGTTTCTTAAGTCAGCTATGATTCCGCTGTTAATTGTATCAAAAATGCTTATTTTGTATACTAGTGCCTCAACAGAAGAAAAAGAGGTGTCAGGAAGAGGTGAAATTGCCGTACCGAGCCTGCCATTTGAGGATGATGCAACTGCAACTCTCTCCCTTTGCCTGCCGCAGAAGGAGAGGAGTATGAGTATCAGCAATAGGGATAGTTTCTTCATCTTCTTGAAAATACAAATATAGTCAAAGGGAATTTATTGTGGAAACTAATTCCGGAAGTTTCCCGCTAAAGCGGCGCCCGTGGGAAGTTCCGTATGGAGGGCTAACATTTCCGGTGTACCTTCAAATACCAGTTCGCCACCTTTGTCTCCGGCGTCGGGACCGAGATCGATAATCCAGTCGGCTGCCCTTATAATGTCGAGATTGTGCTCTACCACAATTACAGAGTGTCCTTTTTCTATAAGAGCGTCAAATGATTTGAGCAGTTTTTCTATATCCTGGAAATGAAGTCCGGTGGTCGGTTCGTCAAATATGAACAGAATATTCCCGGAAGCGGACTCCTTTCCGAGGAATGAGGCGAGTTTGATTCTCTGGCTCTCTCCTCCGCTGAGCGTACTGCTGCTCTGTCCCAGACTGACATAGGAAAGTCCGACATCTTTGAGGGGCTGCAGTTTGTCGGCAATCCTCTTTGCCGTCGGGTCATTTTGGGCCGAGAAAAACTCTATGGCCTCATCAACGCTCATATTGAGGACATCACTGATATTTTTACCCTGAAATTTCACTTCGAGAATGTCAGACTGGAACCTTTTTCCTCCGCACGCCTCACAAGTGATGGTCACATCTGCCATAAACTGCATCTCTATTTTGATGACTCCTTCTCCCTGACATTCCGGACAACGCCCTCCGTCAATGTTGAATGAAAAATGGGAGTGTCCATAGTTGTTCATCTTGGCGTAGGGTTGCTCGGAGAAAAGCTTACGTATGTCATCATATACCTTGAGGTAGGTTACAGGGTTGGACCTTGTACTCTTGCCTATGGGGTTCTGGTCCACATATTCGACCGAACTTATACGGCCCAGATCTCCCCTCAGTTCACGGAAAAGTCCCGGTTTGCTCCCCAGTTGGTGAATGTGGCGGTAGAGTGCCGGATGGAGTATATCTCCCACGAGAGAAGATTTGCCGCTGCCGCTGACACCTGTGACTGCAGTAAGACATTTGAGCGGAAAGCGGACATTGATATTCTTGAGATTGTTCTGCATTGCACCCACCACTTCAATAGAGTGGCTCCACCTTCTTCTGGCGGATGGGATACTCTTGAGGTTCCTTTCCGAGAGATATTTTAGTGTGAGTGAAGAAGTATCGCCAACTGTAACCGGTCCCTGGTAGACAACCTCCCCACCATGTTTTCCGGCCAGAGGTCCGATGTCGATTAGTTGGTCTGCAGCCCGTATGATATCCTCGTCATGCTCCACAACAATCACGGTGTTGCCAAGGTCACGGAGTTTTTTCAGTACGGATATAAGGCGTCGGGTATCTCTGGGATGCAGACCTATGCTTGGCTCATCCAGGATATACATAGACCCCACCAAATTATTCCCCAAAGAACTGACAAGTGCGATGCGTTGGCTCTCTCCTCCGCTGAGAGTTGAAGATGGTCTGTCCAGAGTGAGGTAGGAGAGTCCCACGGATTTGAGATAATCCAGCCTTTGCCCTATCTCTTTTAACGCTCTTGATGCAATACCGTAGTCATATTCATCCAGTTCAATCCCGGATTTGGATTCAGGAAGCAATGCTTCAAAGTGTTTGGTTAAATCGCCTACCTGCATTTGCATCAGTTCAGTCATATCTTTGCCGCCTATCTTCACCCAACGAGCCTGTTCTTTGAGTCTTGTCCCTTCGCAGAGACGGCAGGTAGTCTTGCCTGAATATCGGGAGAGCATATAGTTGAATTGTATCTTATATTTTTTGCTCTCAATCCACTTGAAGAAGGGTGTTATGGCCGTACTCTCCTTTTCTCCCTCCCAGAGAATGAGTTTTTCTTGTTGGGAAAGTTTGTTGTATGGTTTGTGGATCGGAAATCCGGTTTGTGCGGATTCCATTATGAAATCATTCAGAAAACGGCTCATGGTCTCTCCCTTCCAGCATGCCACCGCTCCTTCATAGATGCTCAATGAAGGGTCGGGGATTACCAAAGCTTCGTCGATACCCGCGATCTTGCCGAAACCGCCACATAACGGACAGGCACCCAGTGGATTGTTGTAACTGAACATATGCTCAGCCGGTCGCTCGAACACCATTCCGTCGCATTCGAAGATGTTTGAAAACTCCATTAACGCATCGTTGATGAATATGGCAATGCGTCCGTTTCCCTTTGCAAAGGCAGTTTGCACTGAGTCGAGAAGGCGACTGCGTGTCTCCTCACTATCACTTATTATGATACGGTCCACGAGCAGATAGAGATCCAGTCCCTCAAAATCCGCCATATTTTGCAGAACCTCCTCAATCCTGAAAATATTGCCTTCCGATGTGGCGATTCTGATAAATCCCTCCTGCTTGAGGTCCAGAAGTTTCTCTACTTTACCATCCTCTTCCCATTCTATGTCTGCCACTATTAGCGCAGTATTACCCTCGCCGAGTGAGAATAAATAATCGGAAACGCTTTTAGGAGTATCACAGGTGACTTCTTTGCCGGAAATGGGAGAATATGTCCTGCCAATTTTGGCATAAAGCAGTCTGAGATAGTCGTAGATCTCGCTGCTTGAGGCAACCGTTGATCTTGAATTACGGCTGTGGACACGCTGGCCAATCGCAATAGCGGGCGGTATGCCGGTAATGTAGTCCACTGCCGGTTTGTTCATCCTGCCTAGGAACTGTCTTGCAAACGAAGAGAGACTCTCGGCAAAACGGCGCTGTCCTTCGGCAAAAAGTGTGTCAAATGCCAGTGAAGATTTTCCGGAGCCCGATACTCCGGTGATAACCACAAGTTTGTCCCGCGGTATCTTCAGGTCGATGTTCTTTAGGTTGTTGACCCTGGCTCCTTTGATATGTATATATTTATCTGCCATGATAAAGTATTACAGGCGTGTTACCTGTCTTACATACCCAAGCTTCTTGAGCGATGCTATTATCTTGTCAAGTTCGAGATTATTGGGAACATATAGTTGCATCATGATTTCGAATTCCCCTCTCTTTTCATTGACATTGAAAGAGCGGATCGAGGCTTTGAACAAATTGACGGTTGTTATTACATTGTTTGTGGTGGAGAAATCACCGTAAGCCATTACGCGTAATGTCACCTGACAACTCCCCTTGTTGATGTTTTCCTTCCATTTTACCTTCTGTATCCTATAGGGGTAAGACTCTATCAGGCGTGCTGCATTGGGACAGGAAATGCGATGAATTTTGATTCCTTCCCTGATTGTCACAAATCCGAATACCTCATCTCCAAAAATGGGATTACAACATTTAGCCATTCTGTAATCCACATTTCCGAGTTTGCCGTCAATTACCAGGTAGTCGGAAGACTCCTCTTTCGTGCTGCTTCTGCTCACCTTTTCGAGAGTATCGGGCAACTTCTCTTGCCTCTTGTCATCGGAAAGGTACTCTTTGATTTCCATCATATTGATGGTCTCGTCTCCGATAGCGCTATAGAACTCGTTGAGAGTTTTATATTTATATTTCTTGGTCAGGGTGTGGAGAATTTCGTCATTCGCTTCGATTTTCCAGTTTTTAAGTCTTCTTTCGAAAATTTCCTTTCCAATGGATGCCCTTTTGTTCTCCTCCTCCTTGAGTCTCTGTTTGATTTTAGTCCGGGCTTTGGAGGTAACGGCAATATTGAGCCAGTCGGAAGTGGGTTTCTGGTTTTTGTTGCTGATGATCTCCACCACATCACCGGTCTTAAGTTTCTCCTTTATTGATACCATTTTACCGTTGACACGGCCTCCGGAGCATTTTGTGCCGAGATTGGTGTGTATATCAAATGCGAAATCCAATACTGTCGCCCCTTCTGAAAGCTGTCTCAAGTCACCTGTGGGGGTGAAGACGAATATCTCGTTAAGCAGAATAGGTGAGACCTGTGTGTATTGTCGCATGTCATTGCCATCCTGCATTATAATACGCACCCTGTCAAGCCAATTGCTGATTCCGCTTTCGCTCTTGATGCCCTTGTATGACCAGTGTGATGCGTGACCATGCTCCGCCTCGTAATCCATTCTGACAGTACGTATCTGCACCTCAATTGTGACGCCTTCCCTGTATTGTACAGTGGTATGAAGGGATTCGTAGCCATTCTCTTTTGGTACGGTAATCCAGTCACGCAGACGTGAAGTGTCCGGCTGGTATTTTTCAGTCACGAGGGAATAGACCTTCCAGCAGAGTTCCTGCTCCTTTTCCCTGTCAGGCGGTGACTCTATGATAAATCTGATGGCAAAAACATCGTGAATTTTTTCAAAGGGTACCTTCTGAGTTTGCATTTTTTTCCAGATGGAATAGGCGCTCTTGGTGCGTGCTTTGAGCGTATACTCTATCCCGTTACGGCTGAGTTTATCTTCTAAGGGGTTGACAAAGCGGCTTACCAGCAGATTGCGGTCCCTTTCAGTGGCCTTGAGATTATTGGTTATAGCACGATACTGTTCCGGTTCTGCATATTTGAGGAAAAGGTCCTCCAGTTCGCTTTTAATTCGGTAGAGTCCGAGTTGGTGGGCGAGCGGTATATAGAGCAGCATAGTCTCCATTATTTTGGACTTGTGCTTGGAAGCGGGTAATATGTCGAGGTTGCGCATCACCTCCACGCGGTCTGCGAGCTTGATTAAGATTACCCTCGGGTCGCTTGAGTAAGAAACGATGAGTTTGCGGTAGCGTTCGGCATCGAGATTTGTCTCTTGCAGCCTTATTGAAGCGATGTTGTTCAGTCCTGCAACAATATCTAGGATCTCCTTCGGGAAATCAGACTTATAACTGTTGAAAAGTGCCGTCCTGTTGAGATCGGATGAGTTTTCAACCTTGAAACGGTTAGCTTCGTGCAAAAATACTGCAGTTACTGAGTCCGACATAAGGCCAATTTCCGAAATGATTGACACCACTCCGAGAGGGTGTTCAATAAATGGCCTGTTGTTGCCACGCTCTCTCTCCTTCAACTCGTATTCAGCTATGCGGTAGGCACGAGTAACCATCGCAGCATCCTCTTCGTTGTAGTTACGGATTATCTTTTCAACTATTTCGGTAATCATAGTTATCTTTTATTTCAACAATTTCTTGAGTGAATTCATCTCATCCCTATATTTTGCGGCAAGGATGAAATCCAGTTCAGCTGCGGATTCTTCCATTTTCTTTTTTGCAGCATCTATGGCGCGGATCAATTCTGTCGGAGACATCCTGCTGATTACGGGATCATCTGAAAGCATCCGCACTCCGGAATCCTCTTCGGCTTGATATGTACTCTTTGAGAGAACACTCCTTGCAGAGATAGCCACTTGTGTTGGAGTGATGCCGTTAGCCTTATTGTAGGCCTCCTGTTTTGCCCTGCGCCTCTCAGTCTCATCCATTGTTTCTTTCATGGAACGTGTGATGGTATCAGCATACATAATCACCTTGCCGTTGAGATTGCGCGCAGCCCTGCCTGCGGTTTGAGTAAGGGATCTGCCGGAACGGAGGAATCCCTCTTTGTCGGCGTCAAGTATGGCTACCAGTGACACCGAAGGTATGTCAAGTCCTTCCCGCAATAGGTTGACTCCTACCAATACGTCAAATCTGCCTTCCTTGAAATCCTCAATAATTTCAACCCTCTCGAGAGTATCTACGTCCGAGTGAATGTAGCGTGCTCTTACAGAGGCCTTGGTCAAATATTTCTCAAGTTCCTCAGCCATCCTCTTTGTCAGAGTAGTTACAAGCACTCTCTCATCCTGCTCCGCACGTATCTCTATCTCCTCCAGCAGATCATCCACCTGGTTAGCGATAGGCCTTATCTCAATCGGAGGGTCAAGGAGTCCTGTAGGACGCACTATCTGCTCCACAATCACACCTCCGGTAGCCTCCAGTTCGTACTCTCCTGGAGTTGCACTCACGAAGAGCCGTTGGCCGATAAGGGACTCAAACTCATCGAATTTCAGAGGACGGTTGTCGGCAGCGGCCGGAAGCCTGAATCCATACTCCACAAGAGTCTCCTTGCGGGAACGGTCTCCACCATACATCGCTCTCACTTGGGGGAGTGTTACGTGACTTTCATCTATAAATGTGAGAAAATCATTCGGGAAGTAGTCTATCAGGCAGAAGGGCCTCTCACCGGCCTTGCGGCCATCAAAATACCTCGAATAGTTCTCAATGCCGGGACAATAGCCAATCTCCTTGATCATTTCCAGATCATACTCTACACGGCTTTTTAGCCTTTTGGCCTCAAGATGTTTACCAATCTCCCTGAAATAGTTGTACTGCGCCATCATGTCATCCTGGATATTGTGAATTGCACTGCGGATGCGCTCCTTGGTAGTGACAAAATTGTTGGCCGGAAAAATTGATATCTCATCCAAATACTCCAATGTAGCCCCGCTGAGGGGGTCGGTCATCTCAATGCTCTCAATTTCATCACCGAAAAAGAGCACCCTGAAAGAGGTGTCGCCATAAGCGGGATAGATTTCAACACACTCTCCCTTTACCCTGAAATTACCTCTATTGAACTCAATCTCATTGCGTGAATAAAGGGCATCAACCAGTTTATAAAGGAGATGTTGCCGGCTAAATAATTGCCCTCTTTTTATGTGGACGGTGGTGCTGTGAAAATCCTCCGGATTCCCGATGCCGTAGAGGCAGGAGACCGAGGAGACCACAACGATGTCCCTTCGACCAGAAAGGAGGGACGAGGAGGTACTCAGACGGAGTTTTTCTATTTCGTCGTTGATGCTAAGATCCTTCTCAATATATGTATCAGTAGTAGGCAGGTAGGCTTCCGGTTGATAGTAATCGTAATATGATACAAAATACTCTACCGCATTGTCGGGAAAGAATGACTTGAACTCGCCGTAGAGTTGTGCGGCGAGCGTCTTGTTGTGGCTCAGGATAAGTGTCGGCCTCTGGAGGCGTTCAATGACGTTGGCCATAGTGAAGGTCTTACCGGACCCTGTCACGCCCATAAGTGTAGTTGCCGGAGAGCCTTCCATGATAGAACTGCAGATCTGCTCTATTGCCTCCGGCTGATCACCTGTAGGTTTGTATGACGAACTGATCCTGAACCCCATTATTCTTCTCTATTTCCTTTTCTTCTTTTTCACAACGGGTTCTTCAATTGAAGCACTCACCTTGTCAAGATAATCCTCAAGTCCGAGAACGATGTTGTTTACCATCTTTTTCTGGAAATCGGGATCAATAAGCCTGTCTTCATCCCAGATACTGCTCATAAAGAGGAGTTCAAGAAGTACCACAGGGTATTCAGTGGGTGCAGCCAATGAGAAGTTGAAGTTGCCCACGAGTCCATAGTTTGGTACTCCAAGCTCCAGGAGCCTCTCAAGCATTGTTTCAGCAAAGTCACGATTTGTGACGTGCTTATAATATGTGCTAGATCCCATCGGGTTTACAGGCGATCCGCCGGCATTGTTGTGTATGGAGAGTGCTATGTGGACGTTGTTTTCATTGAAGATGCGTTTTCTTTCAATCATAGAGATATCATAATCGCCGCTTCTGCTGAGCACGACTGTAGCACCTTTAGCTTCGAGAGCTCTTTTGAGCATATGTACAATATCGAGGTTGACATCTTTTTCTTTAATGCCGGTGATACTTACAGCGCCGAGAGCGGTGCCGCCATGACCTGCATCAATGCCCACTCTGAGTCCGTAAAGTGAAAGTTCCGGAGTGTGGCGCACATCGATTACCAGATTGTTGCCCTGGTATCCGATTTTATAGCCCCAGCAATACTTGTGTTTGAGACGGAGAATCACCCTAAATACATCACTGTCTACCTGCATATGGTCCACGTAGGAAATCATCTGCAGACCTCTATACTGGGTTATCCAGTTACTGTTGTTTGTGGCCCCGTAGATATCTATGCAGATAGTAGTGGGGTCAAGTTGCGTCCAGGAGACATAAGGAAGTCGCTTTGGCAAAGAGATGCTCACCCTGTCGGCTTTTCCGAGATTTGATACGCTCCAGCTGCCGGTGTTGACTTGTGATGTTATTTCGTCAGTTTTTTCGAGATATTCCTGAGGGATGTATGCAAATTTATTCTGCGAAAGTTGTACTTTGTAAAGATCGCCGACAGAGGCAACCACCTTTAATACTATTCCCTTATCGATATATCCCATTTTGGAGCCGCCAAGACGATCGTCACCATCACCGAACTGCAAATAGGCTCCGTCAAGGGAGGTACCGTAAAAAAGTTTTTCCTTGTATTGTGATTTTTCCAAAATTGCCCTTGCCTCTTCAAGTGTCATTTTGGGTTCGGGACTGACAGGCTTTTTGGCCTCGGGATCATAATAAACATTGAGGGTTTCAATGCGTCTGTTGTTTCCCTTGAACAACGTTATTTCGATCTTGTTGTTGCCGCGCTTGAGGTCTATTTCCGTACCGAAAGCGCCGGTTCGGTAAACTTTCAACTGGCTTTCATTGATGGCGGCGACATTACCCGGATCTGTTATGCACACAATGGCGTGTTTCTGTGTGTAAGCTGTGTCCTGCCCTCCGATGACGATTTTAAGCGGTACTTGAGCAGATAAGGTCTGAGAGACAAACAAGGCGGCAATAGCTGCGAAAGCAAATTTAATGTATTTCATAGTATAAAACATTGTCTTCACGATAGTCGTATCGTGTGTTACAAATAACAAATGTAGTGAAAAATCCGCAAATATCAGAATCAGTATTCACAGACTCTGAAGAGGAAATTGAATATGAGCAAAGTGCGCTTTCTCAGCAAGTCGTAGTTTATGATATCGGACTTATCGGATGGCTTGTATGTGTGTTTGTTGATGCCGCTGGTGAAAAGTATGGCCGGTATTCCCGCTTGAGCAAAAGAGTACTGATCGCTCATTCTGTAGAAAATCTTTGTGAAGTCCTTGCTGCCATAAAATGTCAGGTCAAGATCCATTTCGTAGTTTTTTCTTCGGCTTAAATAGCCCAAAATACCTCGGTATTTGGGGTCAAGACTATCTTCACCAAGCACTATGATATAGTCGCGTCTGAAACCAACCGGTTCGAGGTCGGTACCGATCATGTCCAGATTTACCATACAGGTGATATTGCGTGCAGGAAAGGGCAGATTTCGGACGAAATGCTCCGAGCCGCACATATTGAACTCTTTACCGTCAAATGCTACAAATACAATGTTTTTGCCTGGACCCTTGCCATCATTTTTCATTTCGGCAAACATTTCTGCAATGTTGATAAGGGCAGTAACGCCGGAAGCATTGTCATCAGCTCCATTGTATATATTGCCGTTGATCTCACCTATATGGTCGTAGTGAGCACCTACTATAACAAATTTGTCGGTTGGAACGGCAGCGGGAATTACTCCGACGACATTTCTCACTATTATGGAGTCGTTGCACCTGGAACTCTGGATATAGTGCCAGTTGAAGGGCTTGAGACCATATTCCTGAAACCTTCGGACTATATATTGTTCGATTGCCTGCTTGCCGATCGTGCCTGATGCACGTCCTTTTGCCATATCATCGGCGATATGAGAGAGTATATCCTGCTGTTTGCCGCGGTATAACTTTTGTTCGTATTTGTTCGTTACTTGTGCCAACAGCGGAAATGTCGCGAGCAGTAATAACGTATATAGTGCGATTTTTTTCATTTTTTTTCAAAGCAAAGTGCAAAAGTACTATTTTTGTCAATATGTTCAAAAAAGCCCTTTTCATCACTATCTTCATTTTCATCGCGGCCGTACCGGCTTGGTGCCAGTACGATCTTGATCATTTTTACTATAAGGGAAGACAGGCGCTGATAGAAGGCAAGTATTCCAACGCAATTGAAAGTTTCAACATCCTCTCACGTCTGGACAGTACTATATTCGAAGCCTATTTCTTCAGGGGAATAGCAAAATATAATCTCGGAGACCTTGTAGGGGCCCAGATGGACTTCGATAAGACCATACACTTCAATCCCATATATACACCAGCATATCACTATCGTGCCATTACCTTAAGCAGGATAGGCAAATATGATCTGGCGCTAAAAGACCTTGAGGAGGCCGTAGACCTTCGTCCCGGCTATACCGGACTCTACTTCAGCAGGGGAGTCACCTACTTTCTTTCGCAACAATTCGAGAAGGCTGTCAAAGACTTCAATATGTTTATCAAAAAAGAGCCCCGTGAGAGTAATGCATACCTCAATAGAGGCGCATCTTACCTCTATCTTGGCGATACAACCAAAGCTCTTGAGGACTACAATAAAGCCATCTCCATAGATCGGTACGACCCCGAAGCTTATGTGCGCAGGTCCAGAATCTATGCACTCAAACAAGAACTGAATCCCGCACTTGAAGATCTGAATACCGCTCTGAAACTTGATACTGCAAATACTTTCGCATACTTCAACAGAGCAATAATCAGACACGAAATGAAGGATATCGAAGGGGCTCTGGCTGACCTGGATAAGGTGCTTGAACAAGAACCAGGCAATGCCCTTACTCTCTATAACAGAGCCATTATCCGAGCTCAAGTGGGAGATTATCGCAGTGCACTCGATGATTACGACAAGGTGCTGGCCATCAATCCAAACAATGTACTGGCCTATTTCAATCGTGCAGCCGTCTTTATGGAAATGGGCCGCTACCGTGATGCAATGGATGACTACTCGAAGGCAATCAACCTCTATCCTGATTTTGCTAAGGCCTACATGAACCGAGCCTATGCCAAGAGTCAGCTTGGACAATACAACTCCTCTCGCCGGGATTACGAAATAGCACAAAGGAAAATAGAGGAATATCGTGCAAAGACTTCAGACTCCACAGGATATGCCGCTTTTGCCGATACCACACGGAAATATGATCATCTGTTGGCACTGGATGCAGATTTTGCCAAGAAGGACTTCGACAATGAACTGTTGCAGTACAGAGATGTGGACATCCGTCTCAAACCTCTCTATAAGTTTGCTGCCGCGGCTCCGGACGATATCCGCCAAGAGGGCAATATACTCATCAACCGCAGATTTGACGATGCATCGCTTGACAGTTTTATCAGCACATCTCCTATTGCCGTCAAATTCGAATCATCGAAAGGCGGTTATTTGCCCGACGCCCAAAGTCTGCGTGAAGAGGTCAATCGCCTGCTCCGCACCGATCGTAATGATGTCAATCTATTTGCTAAGGCGTTGCTGGAAACTGACAACAAACAGTTCAATACTGCAATGGTTTGCTATGATGAAGCCATTGCAAGGAGCCCGGAAAATATCTTTTATTACATCAACAGAGGTGCTCTTCAGGCGGAAATGATAGATTTCATCTCCTCCATCGAAAATAATGTTCCAGTACTAACGCTCGACAATGACAATACGGTTAAAACAAGGGTACAGGAGCAGGTTCGCCACTCATATGACTATACTCCCGCCATTCACGATATGAAAAAGGCAGCTTCAATAGATCCATCATTCCCCTTCATCTACTACAATCTCGGCAACCTCTATTGTCTCTCCGATGACCTTCCCGAGTCAATTGTACAATATACCAAAGCGATTGAACTCTATCCAAATATCGGTGAGGCCTACTACAATCGCGGTCTGGTACTGATATACCTTAAAGATAAAGAAAAAGGTTGTATGGATTTGAGTACGGCGGGAGAACTGGGCATTCAGGATGCCTACAGCGTTATTCAGAAATATTGCAAGAGCGAAGATTAGAACTACTTTTTCCTTACTTTTTTGCCGTTATCGTCCGTGCGTTTTGTACCTGAAAACATCGCCACAGCCTCATCTTTGGCGATATATCTGATTGCCAGTACCAGAAGTATAATAGCAATTATGGGAAAGAGTGACGGGATCGAAAGAGAATATAGGGACTTGAGTTTATTGAACTCCACCAATATCCATATCTGGAAAGCAAAAAGAATCAGGGAATTTAAAAGACATATCCGCATTTGCAGCATACGTTTTCTTTGATAGAAGAGTGTAATCACACTAAGGGAGAAGCTCACGAAGGCCATTATCAGAAACTGGCTCCTCTCATAAAAACTGATGGTGATGCGTTCCCACGTCTCTGAAGGGGCATCAGTAGGGACCACGCCGTAACACATATTTGAGAAAAACATTGATCCGAGAAGCAACGCCGCTGCGATTATAAGAAATGTCTGGAATCTTCTAAACATATTGCCTTGATGAGTGGATTGATTTAACAAAATTAGGAAAAAATTCTTATATTTGATTTTCAAACACAAAAAACGACATCTATGTCTCCATTACCCATAGCACCATCAGAACTCATTATCAATCCCGACGGATCTATTTTCCACCTTCATATTCTTCCGGAAGATCTGTCAGATACAGTCATATTGGTTGGAGATCCCGGCAGAGTTGAACTCGTTGCTTCATTTTTTGAAGAAGGCTCCATCAGGGTTGACAAATCATCGCGTGAATTTCGTACTGTAACGGGTCGATACAACGGTAGGGAAGTTTCCGTCATTTCCACAGGCATAGGCACTGACAATATAGATATAGTAGTCACGGAGCTCGATGCTCTTGCAAATATAGATTTCAATACAAGATGTGTCAAACCGGATCACAAACGGTTGACCCTGCTGCGCATCGGCACCTGCGGTGCCGTTCAGCCCGATATCCCTCTCGGAAGTTATGTGTTTTCGAAATATTCCATAGGATTTGACGGACTACTCAACTGGTATGCCGGGTGCAGAGATGTTGTGGATACCGCAATGGAATCTGCTTTTGTGCAACATATGCTTTGGCCGGAGCGACTCCCGGCGCCATATTTCATCAAATCATCTGAGCGTCTTACAACATTATTCGAAAAGAATTCTGTCATGGGAATGACCATCTCCGCTCCCGGCTTTTACGGTCCACAGGGCAGATCGGTAAGACTTCCGCTCACATTTGACAATCTTATCGGTGATCTGGAAACATTCAGATATGGTGACAGAAAGGTTACAAATATTGAGATGGAGAGCTCCGCAATTTCCGGTCTATCCGCACTTCTGGGGCACGATGCAGCCACAATCTGCCTTGTAATAGCCAACCGCTATGCAAAAGAGAGCCGTCCTGATTACCATCTTTTAATGAAGGGCCTTGTTCGATTGGCACTAGATACACTTACAGGCACATCCATCTGATGCAGACTGAACTCCAGCACTCCCTCTACACATTGCTTGACGACCATGACCAAGTCGTGACTAGAAGCGTAACCGCAGAAGTCCTTAGGCAGGGCCCGGAAATGCTTTCCGCCCTTGAAGAGATAGCATTCAGTGAAAGTAATCTTTCAGTCAGGGAAGAGGTAGTACATCGTCTGGAAGAGATCTATTATGAAATGGTCATAAGTTCCATGAATGGGGCTGTTCAACTTGAAGAGGGGGAACAATTTCAACTTCTCGATTTTGCCGTGTTGCTTACAAAACTTCTTTATCGTGGAGAGGATTGGCGTGAGTTGGTAAATGCATTTGTCAGTAAGTCAGCGGAGATGGTCATGGAACTCAGTAAGGGGATGACCGCAATGGAGAGTTGCGGTGTCTTCAACCATATTTTTTTCCATAGGTTTGGATTTAAGGCGCTTCCATCAGAGGACGTCTCGCCCGGATATCAGATGCCGGCGACAATTCTCAATTGTGGAGAGGGTGGTAAACATGTCCTGATGCTGCTCTATTTTATGTTTGTGCAGGACTGCTCCCTTCCGGTATATCCCGTGGAATACCGACGTACGCTTATTCCTGCCTGGATTGAGAATGACAAGGTGCTATTCTGCATCAATGTGTTCAATCAGGGAGAGATGATTTTTCTTCCGGAGGAAGAATTGGTGCGTAAAGAGTATGGATTTGTACCTTATGCTTACCTCAAAACACTCCACTCTCTATTTCTGAAGGAGGGAGACAGTGTGCGAGTAGTGCTTCTGGAACGGATATTACCTTACTATCAGGCGCTGGCCGATTCTTAATATCTTGTTGGAACTTATGCCGTTGAGTTGACAGATTTTCTTTACCGTAGTGCCATATCTTATGGCTAGTGCGCCAAGAGTATCTCCCGATTTGATGGTATGGATGATACGCTGTGAAGCGGCCAACGACTCCTCGTCACTCTGTCCCCAATGCGAGTATATGCTGAAGTAGTGTTTTTTGAGGGTAAACAGAGAGTCTCTTAGCACTCCCTTCTCAAAGTCGATGATACGTTGGGGATCAAAAGGATGGCCTTTATATCTGGTTTCGAAGTGGAGATGGGGACCGTTGCTGCGTCCGGTATTTCCTCCCAGTCCTATCACTTCACCGGCCTTAACTACTTCTCCGCTATCCACCAGCCTTTTGGAGAGATGGGCGTAGTAGGTTTCGAGTCCGTTTGAGTGTCGGATTACCACCAGATTGCCATATCCGCCGGTTCTCCTTGTGCCTTCAGAGAGACGCACAATGCCGTTGAATGTGGCTCTTATGGTATCTCCCGTCTTAAGCGACAGATCAACCCCTTTGTGCTCTCTGGTTCTTCTGAACTTGAATCCGGAACCCACTTTTTGCCGGTACGGGGTACAAAAATCGTTTAGAGAGTCCACTAACAACAGGTCCACTTCGTCAGGAAGATCGGATAGTTTTACATCTCTGAAGGAATGTACACCTGTTCCTTCCCAAGAGTCGAAGAAATCCTCATCATCTATCACAGGCCTACCAAGATCTAAATATTCCCAGGTATAATCATCGTAGAGGATTATTTTGGTGTATTTGTCGTCGGTATCCAGAGTGTCTACCACTAACAGTTCCTCAAAGTAGGTGAGGGTGTCCTTTTGTGGAACAGTATCTTGCGTGTGGTTTCTATTTTGTCCGGATATTCCTGTTGTTATCAACAAAAAGGCTAATAAAAAAATACCTTTGCGCTTCATAAGATCTCTTTTAGTCGCAAAGGTAATTTTTTTTTAATATTCCGGCAAATGGATTTTATCTGCTTCCTCCGCCACTTCCTCCGCCTGAAAATCCACCGCCACCGCCAAATGAAGAGCGTCCGCCACCACCGCTCCAAGAGCTTGTGCCAGAGAACGAGCCACCTGAATAGGAGGTTGACGAATATGAGTTCAGCGTGATTGCATTGGATAGCATTCTAGTCTGAAATAGAATGGTGGAGAAGGTGTCAAAATCGTAGTTGACAGCCTTTTCAAATTCTACAGGATCTATATCCTTCAGTTCTTTAGCCACCTTGTTGGCAATGCCGAACAGGGCGGCGAATACCAGATAATCTTGCCATAAATGCACCTCTGCCGATTTTCTTTCGTTGATTATCGTAAAATCCAGCAGATACTTGAAAAATCCCAGTACTTTATTGTTGGCTTGAACACCTGAGGGGGTAAATTTGTTGTCTGAGTAATAACCTTTCTCCTGAAGAGCCGTGATACCCCTGGTGCTGATGGAACTAGTCCAGCTAATCAAAGTGCTCTTGTTTTTGGAGGCCCATTTCGAGAACTCTTTATCTTCAAGGATAAGGTTTGCACCGCTGGCTTGTTTCATCATATTGAATAGTGAACGTTCAGGAGCCTCAAGCGTGTCGAGGTTAGCGTTTTCATTAAAAGAAATTACACTTTTTCCGTTGGCATCTTTACCTGCAATGAGGATATTTTGCTGTATCATCCTCAGTATGTAGGCAGAAGCTATTGCATTTTTGTTGCGTGAATTAAAAAAAGCGGGAGCTCTTTCAATAACATAGTTGGTTGCAAGCAGGTTTCCACCAAATGGGATCTCTCTACACCAATTCAGATTCCTAATATTTTTGATTCCGAATATGGAAACATTATTTAATTTCTTTCTCTGTTTTCCTATACCTAAACCTGCCAGGATAATTCCCAGTGTCCATAGAATCGGGAAAATGGCGTCTTTAGCATCAAAATCAATGTCTGAAAAGTCAGAAGGCTCTCCATCAAAGTGGCTGCCATCCATCGCAAGTGCGTGTCTATCTCCAAACAGGCGGTCGTCGTTGTTAATAAGATCATGGAACATCTCTTTGTCAAAGCGCACCAATAATATTACCGAACTGCTTTTCTTGAAAGGAGCATCCGATTCGGCAACTATTGCGCCTTTTAAAAACTCACAAGTGCCTTCATATCCGAAGCCCCAAACAAGAGAGTTCGATGTATCCAGCTGGTAGAGGTCATCTTGATATCTTACCGTAACCTTTGCGTGCTCGGGAGCGGAAGATAAGTCGGGGGAAATGAATTGAAAATGCATTGCATCATAATCCTCCATCGATAATATGAAATTGTTGATGGTGTACCTCACAGTGTATTTGTGGTCTCCGTAGGAGCCGACACCCCAGCACAATTCGTAATCATCGCTACCCTTGCGGTAAATGCCGCATTTTCCGGCTTTCTGCTTAAGACTACGGTCTAAATCCCAATCCCCTTCATTTATGAAACTAACTCCATTCTCATCGGTTACTGAAAACTCGGTAATCGATACGACAGAGCCCATATCGTATTTGACCAGATACCACTCTGTGCCGCTCACAACTGTAACATCCCACACTTCGGTCACTCTTGCATGCCCTTCAGGTGTAAGGATGAATGTGATGTCAATGTCCCGAATGGAAGGATTTGCCGCAGTCGCAGTGAAAGCGGCAATCGCGGTCAAAAATGTGAGCAACAGATGCTTCATTACTTTCTCATTGAGGGCATTTCTGCCTTGGCCTGATTCTCTTCCAGATAATCCTTTGACTTGAAGCCAAACAATGAAGCTACGATGTTACTGGGAATCTGACGGATGAGGCGATTATAGTTGGTTACGCTGTCATTGTATACCATACGGCTCATGCGTACTTGATTTTCGTACAAATTGACACTATCCATAGTCTTGACATACATCTCGTTGGCTTTGAGATTTGGGTACTGCTCAACTACAACGGCTATACGTCTCATGGCATCCGTAAGGATGGTCTCCTGTATGTTTGCGTCAGCTGCCGAACTGCTGCCGGTGATGCTTGTACGCTTTGCAATCACATCCCTGAGAGTGTTGTACTCGTGTTCGTCATAGGATTTGATGAGTTCCGAGAGTGCCGTAAGCGCATCCCAACGGCTCGACATCTGGACGCCAATCTGGCTCATTGCATTTTTGCACAATTCTTCCTTGCTGATAAGATTCCGTTGTACGGAAATCACCCATATTACCAAAATGGCCAGGATGCCTATCACAATCAATGTTGTTACCATAGAATAAAGTTTTATGTGTTAATAAATATCGTATCTCTAATATTTTTAAAATGTTGTACAATCAGATTATCCGGCAATCTTCTCATCTTCCGGAATATATCCGCCTTGCATTTTTATTTTGTCGCCCTAGTCCTCCTCATAATAGGTATAGGTTCTTTCATAGCGTATTAGAAAAAAGCTGAAATCTTCTATACCTATGCCATAGGTGTCAAATACCTCATCAGGGGGGAGTGAACGGCGGACCCAATTGCCGAATTTGTCTTTTTCTCCGAAATGGTAGGGAATGACATCATATCCGGTTTTGAGGTCGGCTTTGCTTAGGTAGCCATCTTCATCATAATGGAAAGTGATGGTGTTGTCAGGAATGCGGGATTCCTGGGCAAACTCGCCATAGTAATTGTATTCCACCATTTTACCTTCCTTGTCAAAAATGGCCTCACTAGTGTGAAGACCATCCGTCCAGGTGTATTGCTCCTCATGTCTGTATCCGGCTTCGTCAATGAATGTGCTATCTCTGGTCATAATCACACGACGGTCATCCTCAAGGGTATAGAATCTGTTGCCGTTGCACCTGCCGTCTCTGTCATATGTGTAGAAAATTTCGGTGGCATATCCTCCTTGGTACTCGGAATAATGGCGTAACAGATCTCCCTTATCATTATAATACATTACATCTCTAACCTCGAGTTTGCCGACATTGTAATTGCTTATCTCAATTAGATTTCCATTACTATCATATACATTTACTATCTCTGAGATGAGTTCGTTGCCATCTACGGCATATTTGCTGCTCACATACCGTTCGTTTGTCAGTTTTCCATTTTCATCGTAGATATAGAAGAATGAGCCTCTCGTTTCACCGTTACTCTCAACTATCTCTTTTCTGATAAGGCGAGCTTGTTTGTCGTAGGTGTATTTATAGACTTCAGCCAACTCCCCATCCATCCTATAGACCTCTGTGAGAGGCTTGCCGTCAGGAAGATAAGTGCTGGCCTGCATATCAAATGCGTACTGAAGAAAATCCGTAAAGGAAAAAACAGTGTCGATAGGATTCCCTTTTTTATCTATTGTTATTTCCAGACGTGTCTGAGGGTGAACATCTTCCTCGATAATTGAAACTACTTTGCCGTCAAGGTTGAAGTTCCATGTGCGAGAAAAAGGTTGCATATCATTGTATCTGGTCTCGGTAAATGATTTGACGGGACCATTAAGTCCGAAGTCGGCACGCGTCCGAAAACCTTTATATGGATTGTCGGCTATACCGGCGTTCGTCTGGGGAGTTTTGTCTCCTGTTGAACACCCTGCCGCTATAGCTATCGCCAGGATGCAAATCAAAAATACTCTATTCTTCATATTTTCGATCGTCATGCCGGCATATCAGCGGGAGTGTTCTTCCTTTTCTTCGAACGCATTACAAGCAACACAATCAAAGCGGCTATTATAACAAGGAAGGTGATGCCGAGTGCAGAACGGTAAA
>Ga0255341_1002035_pt1 | contig 26735 bp, 21 predicted proteins | sample wastewater_treat_8_FD_192418 | JGI IMG/M metagenome (GOLD analysis project Ga0255341, IMG submission 192418) | Wastewater microbial communities from Lulu Island WWTP, Vancouver, Canada - plant12 | ecosystem: Engineered > WWTP > Wastewater > Unclassified | place: Canada: Vancouver, British...
CCTCTCGTTATTCGCAGATCACGTATTGATTTAGATTTAATAAAAGAATACAGAACCGATTTAAAGAAGCAGGGTATAGAATTTCCTATAGTAAATCCTCCAGTGTCATTGGAGTATAAGCTTGAAAGTTTATCTAAACTATATATAAAAACTCTTGATAAGATCTCCCCTGAAGATGAAACAAAAGGCTTTCAAGGTGTCAGATATAAATCAATAACCTACATCAAAGAGATCGAGAAATACAAAAAGGAGATTGAGGAGGCATTAGGAGATATAGATTTTCTAAGGCTTGCCCAGATGAACTTGGCTAAATTTATGCGGAGGCAACTTGTTAGAAGGTTTGAAAGCTCTATCAAAGCTTTTAAAATTTCCCTTGATACTATAATTAATTCATCAGAATTAATATTAAATTGGCACGATAAACTCTCTCTTGTCCCAATTTTTAAAAAGGGCACTATACCCAGTGTAGAGGATATGATGGATGATTCTGAATGCGAAGATGATATGAAAGATGATACTGAATGTGTAGATTCAGAAGATACATTAGAAACGATAAAGAAAAAGATTGATCAACTCAAGCAAAAAGGCTACTTTTTCATAGACAAAAAGGAACTGAAAGTAACTTTTAGGGAAGAACTCGTAAAAGACATTGAATTACTCAAAAAAATAAAAACTGATTGGGCTTTAATAGATGAAAAACTTGACCCAAAACTAAAGTATTTTAAACAGATAGTTAAGGAGAAGTTTAATAAAGAACCCTCAAGAAAAATACTTGTTTTCTCAGAATTCGCAGACACTGTTAATTATCTATATGATAACATTAAGAGCGATTTTAGAGTATTTAAATACACTTCTGCGGATTCGAGTAAGAAGAATAAAAAAATAATAGTGGAGAATTTTGATGCCTCTAACTCCACTCCAAAAAATGATTATGATATATTACTTGCAACTGACGCCATATCAGAAGGTTTTAACCTTGGTAGAGCAGGAGCAGTATTTAATTATGATATTCCATACAATCCAACAAGAGTTATCCAGAGAGTTGGCAGAATTAATCGTATTAGTCATAAGATGTTTGATGAACTGTTTATTTATAATTTCTTCCCAACCGCAATAGGGGAAAAAGAAACAAGAACAAAACAGATCTCCACTCTAAAGATTGCAATGATCCAGGCAATTTTAGGAGAAGATACAAAGGTGTTAACAAACGATGAAGAATTAGAATCCTTTATGCAGAAAAGATATTCTGATGCTTCCAAAGAGACAGAACAAGAATCATGGGATGCTAAATATATCGATATGCTCAATAGTATTGAATCAGAAAATCCATCACTAATAGAAAAAGCTCTTGAAATACCTAAAAGAGTTAGAATTAAAAGATCGGTTAATAAAGGGAAAAATGGAGTATTGGTCTTTGGGAAGAAAGGCGAGAATAGTAAATTCAATTTGGGGACAAATGATTCAAAAACACAAAATATAACTTTTAAAGAAGCTCTATCTCTGTTTGAAGCTGGTCAAGATGAAATGAGTAAAGAGGTTTCACAATACTTTGAGCCAATCTACCAGGATATCTTAAAGAATTTATTTAACAAAAAGACTCAATCACCATCAGACAAAGGTAAAGCTGATACAATCTTTAAGATTAAAACTTTACAGGAAAATTATCCGCCCGCAAAAGATTATGCTGAGGATTTATTGAGGGTTGTTAAAGAATTAGATAATTTGCCTGAAAGATACGAAAAATTAATCAGAAACCTTGATACAGAAAATTACGAAAACATGTATCAAATCTTAATAAGGGAAATACCTCATCAATATTTAAGGAAGATTATTAATAGAGCAAATGAAATTGATGACGAGCGAGAAACAATTATTCTTTCGGAGGAATTTGAGCAATGATTGACTTTAATGCAAGATACACCTATGACAATGCTTTAAATTTCTTAAGGGATTATTTTTTACCGGAAGATTTTCTAATATTTGAGGAAGAAGTTATAGTTTCGCCAAGTGATAGTAGAAAGATAGAAAAAGTCTTTTTATTAGGTGAAACACGTTCCTTAGGTTTGAAAGTATATGAATTCACTCATAAGTCTGAAAGTGATCCAAGAGTAACTATTACTAAAGAGGCTTTTAAGTTTCTGGCTGATAGAGGTGAGCAAAGGGCACTTGTTTTTTTCGTTTCGGAAAATTCTCCCAATTACAGGTTTTCTCTTATTACGATTGACTTAAAGCCAGATGGTAAAAAAATTAGTAAGATTATATCCAACCCACGGAGATATTCCTACTATTTAGGTCCAGACGCAAAAATAAATACTCCTACTAAGTATTTAATCGGTAAAGGACGAATAATTGATTTTGAAGATTTGAAATCTCGTTTTTCTGTAGAGGTAGTAAATAAAGAATTCTTTAAGCAAATATCAAAATACTTTATGATTTTGGCTGGCGGTAAACAGGAAAGAGAAGATTTTAAAGAGGGAGCTCTTAAACTTCCCAGTATAGATGACCATCAAAAGAAGCAGGAATTTGTAGTTAGGTTAATTGGTAGAATTATATTCTGCTGGTTTTTAAAGAAAAAGAACTCAGTGCAGGGAAAACCTCTGATGCCAGAGGAGTTGCTATCAACGGCTAACATAGGGAAGAATTATTATCACAATGTTTTAGAACCTCTATTTTTTGAAGTATTAAATAAACCTTTGAAGGAGAGAAATCAAAAATTTAGAAACAATTTATTTGATTTAATACCATTCCTCAATGGTGGTCTATTTGAAGCTCATATAGATGATTATTATGAACTTGATAGTGAACTTAAAATCTCAAAATATGTTAATACTCTTCAAATTCCTGATAATTGGTTTAAAAATCTATTTGAAACCTTAGAAACATATAATTTCACAATAGATGAAAATACAAGCTCTGATATAGAACTTTCAGTTGACCCAGAGATGTTAGGGCGAATATTTGAAAACCTATTAGCAGAAATTAACCCCGATACTGGGGAAACAGCAAGAAAATCAACAGGTAGTTATTACACACCGAGAGATATAGTGGATTATATGGTGAGTCAAAGTCTAAAATATTATTTATTAGAAAAGACCAAGATCAGTGAAGAAGAAATAGACCAGTTAATCCACAATACATTTGATAATATAAAGCTTTCCGATCCTAATAAAACGGATATTATAGATGCTTTATCCTTTTTAAAGGTGATTGACCCAGCATGTGGGTCTGGAGCATTTCCTATGGGTATATTACAAAAAACAGTATCAATTCTTAGTGAGGTAGACCCTAATTCAGAATTATGGATGGAAAAGCAGATTGAGAGAATAGAGGATTCCATCTTAAGAAACAAACTTAAACAAAGCCTAAGTAAAGAAAATGTAAATTTCATACATAAGCTTGGGCTTATCAAGAATGCTATTTATGGTGTAGATATTCAAGAGATTGCGGTAGAGCTTTCAAAGCTTAGAGTATTCCTATCTTTAATCGTTGATGCTTATGTAGATGATGAAAAAGAAAATCGTGGATTGGTGCCACTACCAAACCTTGAATTTAAGTTTGTCTGTGCAAATAGTTTAATTGATCTTCCTCCTGAGAAGTTTTATCTTGTAGATAAAGAAGTAGGCTATCTCGGTAAATTACCGATAGAGCTTAAAAAACTCCGTAATGATTATTTTAATAGTTATAGTGAGGAGAAAGAACATATAAAAAATGAATTTAAGGAAAAACAGAAGCAGTTATTTGATATTTTCCTTGAATGGGACAAAAACAGAGCAGACAAAAAATCATTTATGCTATCAGAATGGGATCCATTTTCAGATAAGCCATCAAGCTGGTTTAACCCAGACTGGATGTTTGGTGTATCGGAAGGCTTTGATATAGTTATTGCCAATCCGCCGTATGTAAGGCAAGAAAAAATAAAAGAACAGAAGGAATCTTTACAGGAACAAAATTATGAAGTTTTTAATTCGAGCTCTGACATCTATACATACTTTTATGAAAAAGGCTATAAACTACTCAAAGATAATGGAATTTTGGTTTTCATTACTTCTAACAAGTGGATGCGAGCAAAATATGGAGAGAAATTAAGGAAATTTATTAAGGAGAACACAAAAGTATTAGAAATAATAGACTTTGGAGGTTATAAAGTATTTGATGCCACTGTAGATACAAATATTTTGATCTTTAAAGCTCTGAAAAATAAAAAATATGATTTAAAGGAAGCTAATAAAAAGGACATAAATATAAAATATAAGGAAAATTCTTTTAAAGGTGTGAGCATAAAAGAAGATTTTGATAAGAGTGATGATAATATCTTCTACTACGTAAGAAATAATTTTCTTGATCTTAAACAGGATAAACTTAATGAAAGAGCTTTTCTCATTGCTGATAATAGCACATTATCCCTAAAAGAAAAAATCGAAAAGATAGGAACACCACTAAAGGATTGGGATGTAAAGATTTATCGCGGAGTTTTAACAGGGTTTAATGAAGCATTTATTATCACAACTGAAAAACGAAATGAGATTTTAGCAAACTGCAAAACCAGTGAAGAGCGAAAAAGAACAGAGGATATAATAAAACCAATTTTAAGAGGCAGAGATATCGGCAGGTATTATTACAAGTGGGCAGGCTTGTGGGTAATTTTTATCCCATGGCATTTTCCATTATATGAAGACTCGAATATACAAGGAGCAAGCAAGAAAGCTGAAAGAGAATTTGAAATACAATATCCAAATGTATATATTCATCTTTTACGGTTTAAAGATGAATTATTAAAAAGGAACAAAGATGAAACAGGTATTCGTTATGAATGGTATGCGCTTCAAAGATGTGCAGCGACTTACTACCCTGAATTTGAAAAAGAAAAGATTGTGTGGCAGGAGATAGTTAGAGAACCAAGTTTTACATATGACACAAACAAAATGTATTGTGAAGCAACAACTTTTTTGATGACTGGAAAAAGTTTAAAATATTTAATTGCAATTCTAAATTCAAAACCTGCAACATTTTTCTTTAAACAATTTTATGCAGGTGGTGGTCTTGGAGAGAGTGGCTACAGATATAAGAAGGCTTTTTTAGAACAACTTCCAATTCCACCTATCACTCCTAAAAACCAGCATATAGTGAAAGAAATAGAATATCTCGTCAACCAAATCATTCAATATTATCGCAACACAGACAAGTGTAGCTGTAACACAGACATTCCTGTCTGTGAAGATGTAGATCAAGACATTCCTGTCTGTGAAGATGAAGATAAAGGCATTCTTACCTGTGAAGATCAAAGCACTTCTACCGCCAATCGCAACACAGACAAGTGTAGCTGTAACACAGACATTCCTGTCTGTGAAGATGGAGATCAAGACATTCCTGTCTGTGAAGATGGAGATCAAGACATTCCTGTCTGTGAAGATGAAGATAAAGGCATTCTTACCTGTGAAGATCAAAGCACTTCTACCGCCAATCGCAACACAGACAAGTGTAGCTGTAACACAGACAAGGATAGTTGTAACACAGACATTCCTGTCTGTGAAAATATAGGTCAAAACATTCCTATCTGTAGAGAGAACTATGAATACAGTAAAGAAAATCTTCATATAACTAATCGCAATTTACCCCACTGGACAAAGTCAGGAGCTATTTATTGGATTACCTTTAGACTTGCAGACTCTTTGCCACATCAAAAACTTGAAATGTGGAGAGCGGAACGCGATTCATGGTTAAAGAAACACCCTAAACCATGGAGTGAGGATGACACGGAAGAATATAATGAAAAATTTAATGAACGACTGGAAAAATGGCTTGATAGCGGATATGGATCATGTATATTAACTAATCCTGCTATTAGAAAAGAGGTTATAGAAAGCATTTTGAAATTTGATGGGGAGAGGTTAAAGGTTCATTCTGCAGTTATTATGCCTAATCACGTTCATCTACTTTTAGAACCTTTTACGGGATATTCACTTTCTGAGATACTTAAAGGAATAAAAGGAGCAAGTGCGCAGAAAGTGAATAAATTTCTTGAGACTAAAGCTAATAAGATCTGGATGGAAGAATCCTATGATCATATTGTTCGCAACGAAAAGGAATATTTTTACTTCATTCGTTACATTGTTAACAATCCTATTAGGGCTAATTTGCCAAGTGATAAATACTGGCTTTATATATCTAATAACATTACACAGACATTCCCACAAATCGTAACACAGGCATTCTTGCCTGTGGATAATAAGTACACCCAGACAAGCATTGCACAGACAGGAATGTCTATGCTACCACAAGAATACGAACACCAAATCGACCAGCTTGTCTACAAATTATATGGTTTGACAGATGAAGAGATAAGATTAATTGAGGAGGGAGTTGCAAAATGAGTCAAACGAATAATTTTTTCAGTTCAAAATTTGACGATACAAGTAAAACTATAGATAATATGAGGCAATTTACCGTTAAAATTAAAGCTTTAACCTACATATGGACTGGAGACGCCAATAGAGAAAAAACTACATTGAGAGAAACTGGCATTATTGGAAGCTTAAGATGGTGGTATGAAGCATTGATAAGAGGTTTTGGAGGTTATGCTTGTGACCCAACATCTGAGGAGGAGCCAAAAAGATGTAATTTAGACCAAAAGAAATTTAAGAAAGTTATAAGCACAGGCAAAACTATTCAGGAAGCACTGGATAACCAAATTTGTCCTGCATGTCAGTTATTTGGTTGCACAGGCTGGAGTAGAAGATTTAGATTGGAAGTTAGCGGAATTGACGAAAAGGATATAAATAAAGGGAAAGGTCCTGCTTGCGGATTAAAACCAAATACTACTTTTAATCTTAAGTTGTTTTTTCTTTTCGATTTATCACCCGAACAAAAGTGGTTATTTAAAAAAACTCTGTGGCTTATCGAAAACTATGGCGTAATAGGTGGTAGAACAACATGGAAACCTGACGGTAAATGGGGAACCTCCTATGGATTGATAAAAATTGAAGATTATGGAGATTTAAACCAATGGGAGAATTCTTTGTCAGACATTCACAATATAAGGTCTTTATTAAATAAGAATAGAGAAAAGATTAATAAAAACAAGCCAGATTGGTTTAATTTTAATTTTTACTGGATTATTGAGGAGACATATTTAAATCGTAAACAGCTAAATGAAATTGTAAAGAGAAATTCAAGTAATCCTAAAAAGTATCTACCAGAAGCTAACGATTTTGATAAATGGCTTGGCGGAAAGGTGCCTTCTGAAGAAAGCGCCAGTAAGAAGATATTCTCATTTGAAAGTCCCAAAAAAGTCTTTGGATATGTGAGAAACGAGGAAGAATTAAGCACAATTTTTGATAGTATTAAGAAAGTATTGAATAAAAGTGATGTAAGATTAAAAACAGGTAAAGAAATCTTGGAGGAATTAAAATGATACATGATTATTATCTATCAGAGGCAAAAAGCTATAAAGATTTAGAACTTGCACGGAAGAAAAAAGAAATATTAAATAAAATTAAGCAAGATGATAAAGATGATATAAATGGTTTTTATCCTAAACCTGAAGATTTAAAAAACCTGCCTAAGGATTCTGTTCTTCTCAAAATCTCTTTTACTCTCAAAAAGTCATATACAAGTAAAGATGAAGGAGAATTTCATATTATTGATGACAAAATTTTTGAAAATCCCAAAATTTTTGAAAATCCAATTGTTAGGGATAAATTTACAGGGCTACCAACGATAAAACCTTCTACCTGGAAAGGACATTTGAGATTTGCTAGTAGAAGAGTTGATCGGGATGGGAAAGACGAGAAAGAAGTTATTATCAAGAGACTTTTTGGTTCTGAATCTGGAGAAGATGAAGCATTAAGGGGCAGGCTTTACTTCTTCCCAACATTCTTTGAAAATGAAGCAGTAAGAGATGTTATCACTCCATTAAAAAGAGATACAAGAACACCCACTAAAAGGGGACCTATACCTCTTGAAGTTATGAAACCCGGCAATAAAGGGGAATTTTATCTTCTTTATGTTCCATACCCAAAAGGAGAAGATTTCAAGAAAGAGCAGATAGATGATGATTTAAAATTTCTTGCTGAGGCATTGAAGTTGATGTTTTATACTTATGGATTTTCGGCAAAGAAAACATCAGGATTTGGTGTGATTGAATGGCTAAGTGAGAATGAAGTTGAAGTTTACCCTGAACCTGAAAATAAAAAGGAAATCTTCTCAATTTTATACACCAAACTGAACAATAATGTTAAGGTTGGTGTGAAAGAATGAGAATAAAATTACTTGATGAATTATCAAAGAAAGGAAATATTTTTACTTTTGGAGAGGCACTTAAGATTTCAAATCTTCCTAGTAATGTTCTTTGGACAGTTCTTTCTCGTCTTGAGAAAAAAGGATGGATTGAAAGAATAGAAAAAGGGAAATATACGATTGTTCCTCTCGGTGCTAAAAAGAATAAATATACTTTAAATGAATTTGTCATAGGTTCGTTATTAGTAAATCCTTACTGTATAGCTTACTGGAGTGCCCTAAATTTTTATGGGATGACCGAACAGATACCAAACACTATCTTTATTCAGACTACTTCAAGAAGAAAAGAACAAGAGAAAGAGGTTTTCGGAGTTAAATATAAAATCGTTAAAATTAAAGAAACAAAATTTTTTGGCGTCAGAAAAGAGTGGATAGAAGAGACACAGATAAATATAACGGATAGAGAAAAGACAGTTATAGATTGTATTGATAAACCTCAATATTGTGGTGGAATTATAGAGGTAGCAAAAGCTTTAAAAAATGGTGAGTTTGATAAAGATAAATTAATTAATTATGCCAATAAAATTGGAAATTCAGCTGTAATAAGAAGACTCGGGTATCTGGGTGATTTATTGCAGCTGGATATTTCACTTCCTAAGATTGACACAAGAAATTACCTTTATCTTGATCCTGCAATGCCAAAGAAAGGATTTAAAAATGCAAAATGGAGGTTGATCATAAATCTGGATGAAAAGGTTCTGGGGTCATTGGAATGATCACACAAATAGAGATTAAAGAAAAATCAAGAGAAAACGGAGTTCCTGTATCAACAATTGAGAGAGATTATGCTCAAAATTGGCTACTTAAGCTCCTCTCTTCTTTTCCAAGCATAGCTTTAAAAGGAGGAACAGGTATAAAGAAAGTCTATATTGGCAATTATAGGTTTTCCGATGACCTTGATTTTAGTCTTTTAGAAGAAGAGAATAAAGAAAACCTGGAGTTTTTAATTAAAGAATCTGTAAAGAAAGCAAAAGAAGAAAGTGGTATAAATTTTAGCGATGATATTAGCATCGACGAAAACGATAATGGGTTTGAAATGGATGTTTATTTTCAAATTATGCAGAGAGGTGAAAGCAGAACAAGAATAAAAATAGACATAACAAAATTCAAAAATGAAGAAATATTATTACCTTTATACACAAGAAAGATAATTCATCCATACTCAGATGATTTAAATGCTGAAATAAAAGTATATTCTCTTGATGAAATAGTAGCAGAGAAAGTACGAAGTCTTTTTCAAAGAACGCGACCAAGGGATTTGTATGATGTATGGTTTTTGTGGAACAATATAGATAGGAGAAGGACTCTTAATATCTTACATCAAAAATTCAAATTGAAGAATGTTGAAGTGGACATAAAGGATTTAGATATGAGAAAGGATGATTTTAAGTATGCTTGGGAAAACTCGCTTAAACATCAACTAAAGGCTCTTCCAGATTTTAATAATGTGTTTTCAGTTGTTCTTGAAGGGGTGAGAAAAATGTATTTTGAAATAATAAAGAATAAAAGAGAAACAATACTAAAAGGAGAAATCGGGGCATTGCTCCATGATATTGGGAAATTACATCCTAATTTTATAAAAAAACAGTCTTTAGAAAACATAAGAGGCCTACCTCATCATGCTGATATTGATGAATTCATAAATGCTCAACTTCTTAATTATTTTAAAGATGAAAAACTCAAAATAAAACTAAATAATGATGAAAATACAGTTTATGATCTAATTAAAGAACATCATCATAATACTAAAAGTAATCTTCTAAAAGCTTTACAGCGCTGTGATAGAAAAGATTCTGCAGATGATAAGGGCATAGTGAGGAAGAAGCAATCTACTGAAGATACAGTAATCTCTTCGCCATTTGGCTATTCAAAAGAAAAGATTGACCTAAATTGCCTACAAAAGAGATTTAATGATCTTGAAGATAATCTGATGGGGCTATTTAAAAATTATATAGCCAAAACAATGGATTTAAGTTGCTTTAGAAAATCTATAATAGAAAATCTCAAAACATTATTTTCTCATGCACTTGGAGAAACAAGAATTCCATCAAACGATGTAACTCTTTGGGACCATTCCTATTCAACAGCATCACTATTTAAATCTGCTTTAGCAGCTATTGTATGTGGAGCGAGTATTGACCATGGTAACACCGAAATGAAATGGAGAATATTTAGTATTTTGTGGAATGGCATTGAATTTATAAACAAAGGAATAGAAATAGCAGATATTCAAGCAAGAGGTAAGATTATTGAAGACATTAAAGAGAAATTAAAAGCAAAGTTTGAAGATGAGATTCCTATAGGAAATGCAATTTATGAGGACACAAATGGAATCTACTTCACATTTCCCGATTTAGATGATAATTCAGAGATACTTGCTAAAGAATGTGCAGATGAGGCATTGAAGATATTTTATGATATGAGCCAAAACGAATTATGGCCGATCTTCAGTTTAAGTGAGGCAATGTCATCGTTAACTGCTATAACGAAAGAAATAAAATCTTCTTCTGAAAAGAGAAAAATATCAAAGATAACTCCAACCCTGTTTGTTGAGGAAATGCCAAAAGAATTTTTTAAAAATCCTGAAATTGATATACCTAAAAAAGGGCAGGATGTTTGCCCAATTTGTAAGATAAGACCAAAATATGAAGATAAGGAAAGATGTGATGTTTGTGATGGTAGAAAGAAAGGGAGATTACCAGATTGGCTAAATGATAGCGAGAGAACAATATGGATTGATGATGTAGCGGACAAAAACAATAGAATAGCTTTGATTTCTCTTAATTTTAATCTTGATAAATGGCTTGATGGAACGATGATTGGAACGATTTATTCGCAGAGCTTTGAAGATTGGTTTAATGGAAAGAAAACGGAAGTAGAGAAAAATACTCTTCAACTATTAAAAGAGGCGGGAATTAGTTGGACAATTCAACCAAATAAGGAAACTGTTCATTCACTGTTAGAAGAGGTTATTAAAAACCAGAATTCTGATAAGAAAAAGAAGGCAGGAGTTTTATTTACCTTCTTTCAGGATGTTAATATATCTGAGAGAGAATTAAACAAACATTTAAATAACATCAAAGAAAGAATTCAATCTGATTTAACCAAAGAAAATTTGGCAACTTATCTTTTCACTCAAAACCCATCTCCTGCTCGCTTGTATAGAATATGGCGAGAGGCAGAAGAATTTTTTGATCTAATAATTCAGAAAATCAAATCTAATCTGTATAGGGATAAATGGACACGAATAAAGTTTTCTGTAAATGATAATGATTTAAAATCCAAACTGAAGTCAAATCAAATTAATATAAATGATATGCCATTTGTTATTAAAATAGAGAATTTGACACCTGAAACACTTCTTGTTTTCCACATAAAAAGCGGAGAATTCTATACAATAGAATCTCTTGAGAAATTTAAGTTTAATGACAAAACTGGAGAAGAAGCAGTCAAAGAGGCATTAAATAATGGATTTAAACATCTTGCTCGGGAAGATAAGCCGGATGACAATTTATTAATCAGTGAAAAAAAAGTTGAAGTTGTAAAAATACAAACAGAAAAATATTATCCGTTTATTGAGATAAACAAATCTCCACTTTCACTTCGCCTAATAGCTCCAGCTTTAGATTCTATAAAAATCATTGAACTAATAACAAAACTCTATAACGAAAAATTTGGAAAAGTCATTGGCAAATTACCATTAAATCTTAAACTTTTGGTAGCAAATAGGAAATTTCCACTTTATATCCTTCTTAATGCGGAAAGTAGAATGCTTGAAGGAGAAGAGTTTAAAAAACCTGTCAAACTGAGTCCCTGGTGGAATATCGATGGAATAAGAAATGATAAATATTATGGTTTTTATCCAATCAATGAGAAAGGGAAATATACTCTTGATGATTTATCCCCGGTATCTAACGGAAATATTTATTCTCTTTGCCCAGGATATTTTGACTTTGATCTACTCTTGGGAAACGTCGATAGATACAAGATCTATTATAAAGGCAAAAAAAGAGGCGATGACGACTACAATTTATTTAGTGCGAGGCCAGTTTATTTTTACCAAATCTCTGAGATCCTTGAACTATGGGAGATTTTGTCAAATCTTTCAACTTCTCAAATTAATTTCATTGAAGAAGCGCTTACTACAAAACTAAGAGAATGGAGAAATGTTGATGATAATAATAAACAAATTGTCTTTAGAAAATTTGCAGAAGCAACCCTAAAAGATGCTTTTGGGAAGAAATGGGAGAGTTTACGAGAAGAAAAAAGATGTTTTATTTTATATTCCTTAGAGAATGGTTTTTTTCTTGATACGATAAATATTTTCAGACATATAATAAAAAAGGAGGTCGATCAATATGAATGAATTTGTGCAAATTAAAAAAGTTTATAGTAGAACTCTTGACCCTGTATATATTGGAGCAGGTGGCTATAGACTTGGTAGAGTGGATAACACCATAATAAGAGATCCAGCAACAGATGTGCCAAAGATACCAGGAACATCGATCGCAGGAGTAGTAAGAGAGTTTTATGCAGTATATTTGGTGGAATATGATGAAAACTGCAAAAGTAAGACTGACAAGAAAGAAAAGAGAAAGTGTGCGGAAGAAAAAGTTAAGAAAATATTTGGAGACGAAGATAATAAAGGTATATTGCGTTTTTATGATGGACAAATAATTTTCTTCCCTATCTCATCTCTTCAAGGAGTTGTGTGGATTACAACAAAGGAATTGCTTGAATACTGGTTTGGAGAAACAGTGGATAAAAACGGTGAGAAAATAAATATACCAAATGAAGTTAGCAGTGAAGCTTATACAATAAAGGGAATAAATGTAAATAACTCTCTGAATCTTGGTTGGTTATTGTTAGAAATAAAAAATATTGAGAAAGGAAATGATATAATTTTACCTTTTCAGATAGGAAATTGGGTAAAAAGAATAGTATTAGTTTCAGAAAAGCTCTTTTCTCAAATAGTAAATGACAATCTTGAAGTGAGAACTTCTGTACGTATAGACTCTGATACGGGAGCAGCAGCTAAGGGAGCACTATTTACCTATGAGGCTATACCAAGAGGTACCGTGATAGGTTTTGAAACTGGCATAGATAAAATGAGAAATAATGCTACTACGAATGATATAATTGATGTGGTTCGCAATTACTTTAAACTTCTTGGAATTGGCGGTATGGGAACGCGAGGTTTTGGAAGATTAGAATTGGCTTCAAATGATAACAATGAACAATTTGCAAGTCAAGGAGGTCAAATAGATGATCAATCTTGATTATAAATGTATGGAATATGCTCAGAAGATAAGCAAAATCAGCGATACAAATCTTGAAAATAATCTTAGAAAGGCTTTGGGTGTTTTACAAGAAGATGGCGTTTATGCTATGTTTTTATGGCTTGAAGAGAAAAATAGCAAAATAAGGAAGGAACATATATTGAATTTATTAAATGAACCAGAAATAAAAAAGTATCTTTTAAATAATTCAGGAGGCTTTACTGAAAAATTTAGCGAGTTTTGTGAGAGATTAAAAGAAGTGGCAAAAGATATCGATAAATTACTATTTATAAAAAAGCTCCTTGATAGAACATTAACTTATTCACTATATCATGCAAAAATTGGTAATGAAAATGTGGCAGAAAATTGATATTGTATTCAAATTAAAATCACCTCTTCATATTGGATATATACCATTTAAGGGTTCCGTTTTTTCACCAACACGCTACTATGTACTCGGAAGAAACCTTTGTGGTGCTATAACTAAGAGAATAACAGAACTCCTGTACAATTCTCCCAATAAAGAAAAATACAAAGATGTTAGCATTCAGGTAATTGAGAATTTTATATTCTCATATTTTTATGTTTATGACGGGAGAATGATTTATTTTCCGCATTATACAAAAAAAGGGTTAAAATATGGAGATATTAGTGAGAAGAATAATAAAATAACTAAATCAGAATTTGAACATAGATTTATAGGGAGCAGAATTTCAACAGCAATGGATTTCATTTCATTGACTACGAAAAATAAAAGCTTGCACGAAATAGAATTCATAAATAACAAATTTAAAGATGAAAAGGGTAATATAAGAGATGTAAAAATAGCAGGTTCTATCTGGGTTAAAAATGATGCAAAGATAGAAAATAAAGAAGTAAAAACTGATGAGAGGGGAATTTTTATTAATAACTTTGACATAATTCAAGAATTAATTCTTGGTGGAGAATCTAAATATGGTTTTGGGCATGTTTTGCTTGATTCAGTTAATCAGGTGAAATTTCCAATAGAATTAAAAGAGAATGACAACGAAGTAAAAATAGAACAAGATAAGCCTCTGTTTGCACATCTTAATTATGACAAAAGTATAAAATTTGAAGGAGATGTAGAACTGCTATCGGGAAGAGGGTATTTTGATCCTCAAGATAAAGAAAGAGCATCAGAAAACCCTGGTGTAATTATATCGGAACCAGAATATTATTTTGCACCAGGGAGTGTAATTAATGGTATCATTTACGCTGTTCTACAATGGGATGGTTCTTTGAAATTGAGACCTATTAAATTTAACTGAAGTTGTCCTCATATGACAAGGAAAAAGATGATAATTTAGTCAAATTGGTAATATTGTATATAGTGAATGGATAATTTGAACTTTTCAAGATAATTTAAACCACCATTGAGTAATACTAAAACTGTAAATATTGCCAGTACTCAAAAGTCCACGACTTCAAACCCCAAATCGACCAACTGGTCTACAAATTATATGGTTTGTCAGATGATAAAGTAAAAATAGTCGAAAACAATGTTTATTATATCCGCTTATGAGTAGTGACTAAAGGATAAGAAAGAAATTTGAAAGAAGTTTCTGATTAATAATATAGGAAGTCTTGTTATAACAGATTTTTATTTGCGCTCTATTTGTATAATCTTATTTAAATATGGTAAAAAAGACATTTTCCAGAAACTTATTGAAGATGTTGTAACTCATACCAAAAATCTCTCTTTACAATTAGAATTGTATAATAATGTTGTAAAAGTCGGGAAAAGCTTAACTTTAGATTTTGATGATGCTTACCAATATATAATAGCTAAAACAAAGTTAAATTCTTCTTTTTTTGTTAAAACTTGCATATACAGTCTTAGTAAGCTTTACATACAAAAATTTGTGATATAATATAATTAGGGAAGATTTATAGTGTATAAAATAAGCAAAAAATTGTTTCTCACTGAAATGATTAGTTTTAATCTATCAGCATCAAAAAAACCTTAGCAAATATAATAGTAAATTTAATTAAAACTCTATAAAAAATTTTTGGAGGGTGGAAATGAGTAGTAATCAATTCTTAATTTTTAGCGATGAATCAGGTTGCTGGAATTCAATTATTACTTATAATTTTAACTAAATTAAGAAGTAATAATGTCCCTATATCGAGGTTAAATGATGAAAGCTTTTAGTTTTATACATACATCAGATTTGCACTTAGATGCTCCTTTTAGAGGACTTTCTGAGATAGATAATGAAATTAGTAGAGAATTAACTGAGGCAACATTTAAAACATTTAACAAAATAATTGATCTTTGTATAAAGAAAGAAGTAGATTTTCTTTTAATTTCTGGGGATATTTATGATAGTGTGGATAAAAGCCTACGAGCTCAGCTACAATTTCGAAATGGCTTAAAAAGATTATCAGAAGAGGATATAAAAGTTTATATTGTGCATGGAAATCATGATCCATTAAATGGATGGTCAGCTTATTTGGATTGGCCAAAGAATGTGTATATTTTTGATGGAAAGGCTGTTGGAAAACTCTATGTGGAAAAAGATGGTGAGAAGATTGCTCAAATTTACGGTATCAGTTTTCAAACAAGAGATATAAAAACCAATCTTACGCAAAAATTTCCAATAAAAGAAAAAAGTGAACCTTTCACTATTGGTATGCTGCATTGTAATGTTGGGAATAAAACAGGGCATGAACCTTATGCACCTTGCACATTACAGGACTTAATTACTCGGAATTATGATTATTGGGCTCTTGGCCATATACATAATAAAGATATTTTGAATAATGATCCACTTATAGTTTACCCCGGCAATCCTCAGGGTCTTAATCCAAAAGAAACTGGTAAGAGAGGTTGCTTTTTTGTAAATGTTAATGAAAAAAATGAACCAAATGCTGAATTTATAGAGGTTGATTCCATAAGATGGTTTATAGAAGAGATATCCATTGACGCTCTTTATAAAGAACAAGAACTAATCACAAAGATAGAAGATTGTGAGGAAAATATCCGTGAAAAAGCAGAGGGGAAATCATCGATTTGCAGAATCATTCTCACAGGAAGAAGCGCTCTTCACTCATCTATTTCTCGAAAAGGTGTTTTGGATGACATTATCAAGGGAATAAGAGAAAGAGAGAAAGGAGAAAAACAGTTTGTTTGGCTCGAAAGTGTTGAAAACAATACAAATCCTGAAATTGATTTTGAATCAATACTGAAACGTCAGGATTTTATTGGCGATCTAATTAGGTTGTTTAAAGAAATTATGAATAACGATACCAAAATAGCTGAACTTAAAGAGTCTCTTAGTCCATTATTTGCTTCACCTGGTGGAAGAAAATATCTTGAACCTCTAAGTGAAGAAGATTTAGTTAAATTAATTGAAAAAGCAGAAATATTAAGTTTAGATAAGCTCGGAGAAATGAATTCTAATGATATATAAAGAGATCCATATTGATGGGTTTGGAATTTTTCACGATTATCATATTGATAATTTAACCTCGGGTATTAACATATTTGTTGGTCCTAACGAAACTGGAAAATCAACTATTCTATCCTTCATAAAAAGAATTCTCTTTGGGTTTCCTGACAGAAGAAGTGGAGACAATCTCTGCCTCCCTCAATCGGGCGGGGAACATGGTGGTAGATTGATCATATCATTTAGCAATAATTCAAATTATATAATTGAGCGATATTCTAAAAAATCTCCTGATTTAAAAGTAACTTTTCCTGATGGTTCTATAGGTGGACCTAAAGAACTCTTAGAACTCCTTGGCCATGCTAACAAAGATATTCTTGAAAATATATATGCATTTGGTCTTAAGGAACTACAAGATTTTGAGACGCTCAACAATGATGCAGTAAAAGGAAGAATCTACAGTGCAGGAACAGGAAGTGGCGCTGTTGCTATCTCAGATGTGAGAAAAAATATTGAAAAAGAAGCAAGCAATCTCTTTAAAGAAAGTGGAAGTAAACCTGAAATTAATGCATTATTTAGTGAATTAAGAAGTATTGATTCAGACATTTGTATCATAGAGAAAGATACTCAAAACTTTGAAGATTCTCACAAAAAATTAGGAGAGTTGACAGAAAAGATTGCGAATATTGAACAGGAGAGAAATCAGACAAGAATAGAACTTAACCGCACTAGAAACTTGATTAAAGTTTGGGATGATTGGATGAAGCTAAAAGAAGCTAAAGAGCTTCTGCGAAATATACCAGAAATAACAAGTTTTCCTGAAGATGGAATTGGAATATTTGAGAGAATCTTAGAGAAGATAGATGAAATAGATAAAAGTATTTATGAAAAAAAGGAAGCATTGGAGAAAATTAAAATCCGAAAATCTCAGATAATAATAGACGGGAAATTGCTTATCAATAAAGATAAAATCATTGAACTTCAAAAGGGGCAGGATAAATATAACTCAGCCATTAAAGACTTACCAAATTTGGAAGAAAAACTAAAAAGAGAAAAGGATAATTTAAAGGAATCATTACATGAAATAGGACCAGCTTGGAGTGAAGAGAAACTTTCAAACTTTGACACCTCCATACCTACTAAAGAAATAGTAAGAAATCAACAAGCTATCATAAAAAACTTAAAAGAAAATGTTCACGAAACCGAAAAAGAAATTCAAGAAATAGAGCAAAGTATTAAAAACCTTAGAGAAGAGAGAGAGGAATTATATAATTACTGTGATGCTCAGACATTTCAGGAATTAGACGAAAAAAAACTGAAAGAACAAAGAGAATCTCTGCAACTTCTACGAATGAAATATCAAACTATAGAGAAAAAAGAAATTGAGTTGCGTAATATTAATGAAAAAGAAGAATTGATTACTTTTCTAAAACCATCTCGTGTAGAGCTTATGCCTAAAAAATACTTTATTCTCGTTGCTGGAATTGCAATTGTTTCTGTTTCCTTGATGGTGTCATTTCTTTCGCATAATTGGGTGATAGGTATTAGTATTTTTACTATTTTATCTATAATTTATATTATTTTAAGTAGAAAAGATTTTACATCTACACATGAGCGATTAAAAGAGAGAGAAACTAATTTTTTTGAATCGAAGAATAATATTAATTCTGAGTTGCAAAAAATAAAAAATGAAATGTTATCATACGCAAAAATATGTGAATTTGAAAATATTCCAGATTTAATGTCAATCGAAAATAAATATTCAGAATTACAGAAAAAATATGAAAATCTATTAAAATTTAATGAATCAAAAAAACAACAGGAAACATTAGAGAAAAAGATTAAAAAACTCGGCGAAGAACTTGATAATGCAATAAAGAAATTAGAATTATCCAAGAAAAAAGAGGAAGAAGCTCAAAAAGAATGGAAAGATTGGCTCACTAAAAGAGAATTAGATTCAGGATTATCACCAGAAGGAGCTATTGAAATATTTGCTGCAATTAATACATGCTTTGAAAAGAAAAAAACAATAGAGGAGACTATAGAACGAAAAAACACAATTCAAAAATACATTAAAGAGTACGAAAATAAAATCTCTATTCTTTTAGATGATTGTGACAGAAAATATAAAAATGTGAACTTAATCTTGGAGTTAGAGAAAATAACTGAAGAATTGGATCAAACCATTGAAAACAACAAAGCATTGAAACAGTTAAATCTAGACGAAGAAAATTTTAAGCTCGAAATTTTAAATTTAGAAGAAAAACTTGAAGAACAACGTAAAAAGAAGTCTGAGGTTTTATCTCAAGGTTTTGCAGAATCTGAAAGTGAGTTTAGAACAAATGCTAAAAATTGGGAAAATTATAATAAACTAAAAAATGATATTTCTCAGAGAGAGTATAATATAAAGAGAGTTATTGGATGCGGGGAACCTTACTCTGATTTTATAAAAGAACTTGAGGGGTCATCTATTGAAGAACTGAAAGAAGAAGAAATACAGCTAAATGATAGGTTTGTTGGAATAGAAAACAATCTTTCAGATCTTAGAGAAAGACGAGGCGGTATTAATAAAGAAATTGAGCAGATAGAGCAAAGAGGTGAAGGCTCCTCATTGCGTATAGAAAAAGCAATGGATATACAGAAGTTGAAGGTAAAATCAGAAGACTGGGCAATTCTTACAATAGCAAGTACAATCATAAAGGATGCAATTAAAAAATATGAAAAAGAGAGGCAACCTGGAGTTATTATGGAAGCGCAATATTTTTTTTCAAATATGACTCTTGGGAGATATTCACGAATTTTTGCACCATTGGGAGAAGAAAAAGTTTATGTTATAGATAGAAATGGTAAACAAAAAGATATTCAAGAATTGAGCAAGGGAACAGCGGAACAACTCTATTTATCGCTAAGATTTGGCTTCATTCGCGAATTTAATAAAAGAGCTGAATCTCTACCTATTATTTTTGATGAGATACTTGTAAATTTTGACCCTAAAAGATGTCAGGCAGCATGCAATACTATAGGAGAATTAGCAAAAACCAATCAAATTCTATACTTTACATGTCATCCAGAAAATGTTGAAGTTTTAACTAAAATAATACCTGAAGCAACAGTGAGAAATATGAGTATCAACGATTAATTAAAAGAAATTCATACTTTTAATATTATGCTTGAAGAAGTTTCTCTACAATAGATTAGGATAAAAGAAGTTAAGATTTATTAATAATAAGTTAAGTTTATAATCGCGTTTACAATCAAAGGCAAAATTATGGCAGTCACAGCATTGCATTAATTCGCAATCTTGAAAACTTCTCAGATTAAGCTATTATATTTCTTACTCGAAACATTTGAGGAATTAAAATAATCAAGGAGAAAGTTGAAATTTTATAAATACTATATAACTTTCTCGATTTTTTGATTTTTTCTATATAAAATGGAAAATGAAGAAATAATTCTTACAAAATTAGTGTTAAAAAGGCCTGAAATCCTGAATAAGATTTTAGAAAAAATTGATGAAGATTTTTTTCTTAATCATTTATATAGAGATATCCTACAAAAAGCAAGAAAAGATATTGAAGATGGGAAAGTTCCTGATCCAACTTTTTGGACAAGATTAAGTCAGGACAAAATATTGGAAGCTAAAGAACTTTTTATGACAGATTCTGAAGATGAGATATCCGAAGATGAGATCGAGCAATTAATAGAAACAATCAAAAATAATTTCATAAATATGCTTAATCTATATAAAACTTTATATGAAACAGAAGACTTATTATATTGGTATAAACAAAAAATTTCTAAATTTAAATTATTAACAGTTGAAGAGGAAAGGATATTAGGTGAACATATAGCATTAGGCGACAAAGAAGCAAGAACAAAATTGATAGAATCAAATCTTCGACTGGTAGTTAATATCGCTAAAAAGTATTCAAAATTTGGAGTTCCAATTTTAGACTTAATCCAGGAAGGAAATCTTGGTTTGATACATGCAGTTGATAAATTCAACTATAAATTAGGAAATAGATTTTCTACATATGCCACTTGGTGGATTAGGCAAGCAATTACAAGGGCTTTAGCTAACCAATCAAGAATCATTAGATTACCTGTTCATACGTTAGAAACCATAAATAAAATTAACAGTATTAAACATTATCTCTACAAGAAAACTGGAAAGGAGCCAACTCATAGTGAAATAGCTGAAAATTTGGATCTACCCTTAGAAGAGATTGAAGATTATCTGAAAATTTCTCAGGAACCAATTTCCATTGAAACTCCGGTTGGTGCCGACAAAGATAACAAACTTGGTGATTTTGTAGAGGATAGAAAAGTTTCTTCATCAGAGGAATATGTTATATATGAGCATTTTAAAGAAGAACTTTACAGTATTTTAGATACATTAACGCCAAGAGAAAGAGAAGTCTTACAATTAAGATTTGGATTAGATGGTGTAAAATATCACACTCTTGAAGAAGTTGGCAAAGTGTATAATGTCACAAGAGAAAGAATTAGGCAAATACAAGAAAAGACAATAAAAAAAATTATCTATCTCTTCAAAGAGGCAGAAATGGAGAAACACCATAATAAAGATAATATTTTTGGCGAAAAAATGTCCGAACATATCTTTTTAAAACATATTCAATGGCAAGAAAATGATAAATTTTTAAGTCGAGTTGAACCAATAAAGGCAATATTATTTGATGAAGAGTATAAAATTTATGATCCAGAGATTGCGGAAGAAATATCTAATTTAAACAAAAATCCAGAAGGTAATTGGAAAGTATCAGGAAATATATTCGAAGAAGAGCTTGATGAGAAATACAAAGAAATGGCAGATCTTCAGCTATTTTATTATAATAAATATCTTGATAGGCTCTCTATAATTTTTCATTTTATTCTTAAAAAATCCAATAAACCATTGTATATAAATGAAATGGTCGTAAAATGTGAGAAAGAATTCGGAGTTAGTATTTCTTTAAATGAAACCTACAAGGCATTATCATTATTTGAAGAGATATTTTCATGGGCAGGATCAAATATGGTTGCCTTATCTGACTGGGGCTATCCCAAATATGTTAAAGGGGTAAAAGATGCTATAACTTGGCTCATAAAAGAAAACAAAAGAGCTGTTACCGAAGAGGAAATTTATGAATTTATGCTACCCTTATATAGAGTAAAGAAAGAATCTATTTTTAATACTTTGGTTAGAGAAGAAGGAATAACTTTCAAAAGAATTGGCAAAAAACTTTGGGATTTAAATAGAGGAGGTAAAGATGAATGAATTAAAGGAATGGCTTAAAAGTAGAAAAATTAATCCAAGGAATGTTAGAGAATTATCAAAAGAATTTAAAGAAGTGCCTTATAAAACTGTCTCTGGGTGGGTTTATCAGAATAAAGTGCCTGCTAAAAAAGAGCTTAAAGAGAAGCTTTATAAAATGACAAAAATTGATAAGTATATGCCTAACGATTTAAAAGAACAAAGAATCAGAGAAATTAAAAATTCTTTGTGTATTCTCAGTAACTCTTTAGACCCATTAATTCAAAGTAAGACTTTGAGAGATTGCTTTAGAAAAGAAATTAACGAAACTAACATAGCTTATTTGTCTACTCTTTTAGAGGCTCTTCTTAATGAAAAAAGGTTTCAAACATGGAATGCTTTTCAAAAAATTAAAAAGGTAAATTAAAAATGATGGAAAAGATTACTTATGATATTCCGAATATTCATCAAGTAATAAAACTCCTTGCAAATGTTTATTCTGATCCAAGAGATGCACTAATGGAATTTTTAATTAATAGTTTAGATGCTGGTGCAGAAAATGTAAAAATCACCATTGATAAAAGTAAAATAAACAGGATATTAATTAAAGATGATGGGTTTGGGATGAATGATGAAGAAATGCGTAGAATAATAAAAAATATTGGAAATTCAATTAAGGTTAATCCTGATGAATTAGTGAAAAGAAAAATCAATTTTGAGCAAGTTATAGGTCATATGGGTATTGGTATTTTAGGTTATCAATCTTTTTGTAAAAAGGCAATTTTTATTTCAAAAGCACAAGGTTCATCATTAGGCTTATGGAAAATGACTTTAGAATCTAACAAAGAAGATGCATTAATAGAAAAGACTTCTATTAATGAAGAAAACCTTCTATTGAATAATAACCATGGCACTACAGTTATTCTTTACGAAATAGATAATGAAATAATGAAACTTTTTTCATTTCTTTTTCTAAAGATATATTTAGAAAAGAATATGACTGGTATTCTAAGAAAGAGAAGAGATCTTAAAATTATGCTTTCTGATGCCAGAAAAGAGATTATTCTTGAACCTCTTGCTTTTTCTGGTATACCATTTTCTAAAACATTTATACATACAGAATCTGGTAAGGAAATAAAATTAGATATTTATATACAACCTACTGGTTCGGACGATGATATAAGAATTTCAACTAAAGGTAAAGTTGTAGTAAAAGAAATTATTAGATTACCAGAATTTCAGCATTCACCATGGATTGATGGGATAATGCACGGACTAATTGAAGCGGATTTTTTGGATGTTGCTCCTACAAGAGCAGATTATTTAAGGAATTATTTCTTTAATGAATTTGTTGATTCTTTAGTTAAGTCAGAAGATGTCTTAAATCAAGAAATAGAGAATGCAAAAGAAGAAAGCGATGTGGAAAAAAGAGTAGGAATTTTGAAAAGATTAAATAACGCAGTTTCTAAAGCTCTCGTAGAAATGAGTTTCGAGGGTGCAAAAGTAGAGGTTTCTGATTCTCAAGGAAAACCTATAATGGGTCAATTAGATGGCAGTCCACCTCCTATTGAACATACTTTAAAACAGAGAAAAGAAAAACATTTCAGAATAAACACTGAAAACAAAGAAGCACCTATAAGGTCAAGAAGTAGAAGTGGTCTGAATTTGAAATGGGATCATTTAGGAAATCCTAATTTACATAGTATTTTGAGAGAGGGATGTTTAATCATAATAAATGAAGATGCTGATGATTATATTAACGAATGTCTCAATTCTAATATCAATAAAGAAATCAGATATTTGGCTAAATTGGTTGCAAAAGAACTCTCAAAATATAATAATCCTCTTGCAGCTGTTGATGATATAATAGAGAGCTCTATTTCACTGGAGATAAAGATACTCAAGTATTTGAATTTATAGATAAATGAAAAATATTCAAAAGAATTTTAAAGAGAGTTCTAAACACCAAATCGACCAGCTTGTTTATAAATTATACGGTTTATCAGGTGAAGAGATAAGATTAATTGAAGGTAATAGCTAAAAATGCAATAATTATTCCCCTATTTGTTGTTTCCGACTACTCTCTTATTATTCCTGACCTGATTGGGAATCTATTTTTCTCTCAATAAATCCTTGATTCTGTAGTAAGTGCAGAATGATAAGAAAAGTGTCATTCCCGAATGTATTTATCGGGAATCCAAATAATTAATAGATGAGTGGATTTCCTTTTTCAAGGGAATGACAAGAGCAATGAATGGATTACTTCATTCGCTGTGATGACAGAGAGATCGGATATGACAAAAAGGTTCTGGGATGATAAAAGGAAACAAGGGGACAACATAGAATCTGTCATTATAATATTAATGACATTAACTCATCTTAAATATATAAGTTGATAAGTTCATAAGCTGAAATAATTTTAATATTTTCATACATCTTTAATTTTAACAAATGTTTGTCTCCACTAACAATATAGTCAGCTTTTACCATTAATGCACATTCTAAAAATTTATTATCCGCTGGATCTTCTTTTATAATATCCAATTTAAAAGATGGCTTTACTACTAACGCATTGAAGCTTAATGTTGAAAAGAAATCATTTAAATCTTCTTTGACAACATTATGTTTTATGAGAAACTCCTGTATTTTTGCTGAATTTAAAACTTGTTTAATTTCTTTTATGATGGGTTTAGATGTAGTCAATACAAATTTGTTTTCTTGCCAGGCTTTTAATGCTTGGCCTGGAGCACCTTTACTATTTAGTATTCCACTTACAAAAATATTAGTATCCAGAACTACTTTAATCAATTATTAGACCTGATTTTTGCTATTGCATCTGTGATATCTTCTTCACTTATCTCATCGTTGCCTATTTTTGTCCAAATATTTTTTAAGGCAGCGAGATTCTTTTTCTTTAGTTCAGTCAATATTTTGTAATCTTCTAATGAGATTATTGCAGCAATTTCTTTTCCTGCTCTCTCGATTATAAAGGTATTGCCTTGATAATAAGCTTTATCCAATAGTTCTCCCAGATTCTTTCTTGCTTTCAAAGCACTAACTATTTCGGTCATTTTTTCTTCACCTCCCTATATTATAATAATTGTATCAATTATTATAATATATTATTAACGTAAAATAAAAGTTTATATAGAATGAGAAAATGGAATAATTGTAATAACTGTATACGTTTATTTTATTGAAAGATAGGTTTAAAGTGAGGATAACTTATGACTCAGAAGTTGATGCTCTTTATATTCGCTTCATAGATACAACCGTAACAACGCAGCATATTACCGAAGGTATTGCAGTTGATTATGATAAAAACGGTAAAATTGCAGGATTAGAAGCTCTGAATCTTATTAAGCGGTTTTATAATAGGGATGTTTTTAAAAGGTAGTAGAACTAATAAAGACTAATAAAGGTTATAAAGGAAACAAGGAGTATAAATCTCAGTAATCAATTATTAGATGATTAGAAATTATACTTATTTTATACAATTAATTGAAGAAAATTGATAAAATAATATAATGAAGGCAAAAATTTCGGAGGCAAATTATGTCTGTTAGGGAAAAACTAAAAAAAGAAATAGATGTTCTTCCAGAAGATATACTACAAGATATATATGACTTTGTGAAATTTTTAGAATTTAGAAGAGAAAAGGATATATTTAGAAAGGTCTCAGAGAGGCTTTCCGAGGAATCATTTAAGAGAATCTGGAATAACGAAGAAGACGCCATTTATGACTCACTATAGTCGTGGTGATGTAATATTAGTCCTCTTCCCATTTAGCAACCAATTTACCACGAAGAAGAGACCTGCAGTAATAATTAGTTCAGATAACTATAATGCAATATCATATGATGTTATTATTATGGCTATTACAAGCAAGATTGAAAACCTTTTGCCTTTCGGAGAGAGATTGCTAAAAGATTGGCAATCAGCAGGGCTTTTGAAACCATCTGTAATTAAAGCTGCTATATCTACAATTGAGCAAAAGTCGATTCTGCAAAAACTTGGGTATCTTTCTAATGATGATCTTGGATCATTAAATGATGCTCTTAAAGAAATATTACTTTAGCAAGACACCATGAAACCTAATAGATTTATAAAATAAAATTGGTCGAAATAAATTAAATTTTATAGAAGAAAAAAAATGAAATAATCGTAATAACTGTTTACGTTTATTTTATTGAAAGATAGGTTTAAAGTGAGAATAACTTATGACTCAGAAGTTGATGCTCTCTATATTCACTTCATAAATACAGCTGTAACGACACAGCATATTACCGAAGGTATTGCAGTTGATTATGATAAAAACGGTAAAATTGCAGGATTAGAAGTTCTGGATGCTATAAAGCGGTTTGGGAATAAGGATGTTTTTAAAAAGGTAATTCTTGAAGATATATCTCTTCATAGCTAAATAACTATTTTTGATCAAGTTCTTGCCTCTACAAAAGATTAAGAGTGCTCTGAAAATCTTCGAAAGCACTCAAAAGT
>Ga0255341_1002039_pt1 | contig 26693 bp, 25 predicted proteins | sample wastewater_treat_8_FD_192418 | JGI IMG/M metagenome (GOLD analysis project Ga0255341, IMG submission 192418) | Wastewater microbial communities from Lulu Island WWTP, Vancouver, Canada - plant12 | ecosystem: Engineered > WWTP > Wastewater > Unclassified | place: Canada: Vancouver, British...
GTCAGCTCCGGTTCTGACTTTTTGTACTTGTTCAAAAGTTCCTCAGCATACTTATAAGCGGTTTCTGTTGCCTCGGTTTTCGAGGTAATGATCTTCAGATATTCTGATCCGATTTTTTGGTAATATTGGATTTCCCCGGGCTCCAACGTCTCTTTCAAACCGACGATCGTCTTTGGTCTTTGCCGCTCCCCACTCGGACGACCACGTATTCGTTACGATCCCACCTCTGTCTATTATTCATCCTTCAACCCGCCCTTTAATAAAGATATATGAAGGGGTAAAAGGAATCCTTAAAACAATGCGGTGGAGAGGTCGGAGCGGTAGCGGCGGGTGGCGACAAATAGGTGCCGGCCGGCTGGGAAAACAATCTGGCGAGGTTTCAATCCACGCCTCCACGCGGGAGGCGACTTGCCGATCGGCAGCGCCGTCTCCGGCCCCTCCCAGTTTCAATCCACGCCTCCACGCGGGAGGCGACGCGAGATAGGCGTTAATAGCGTCGTCGTCGCGGTGTTTCAATCCACGCCTCCACGCGGGAGGCGACTTAAGCAGCTTGCCGGCAATAGTCGCGTGCGTGCCGTTTCAATCCACGCCTCCACGCGGGAGACGACGCTAAAGGAGCACAGCCCGACCGCCCGACCTGTTGTTTCAATCCACGCCTCCACGCGGGAGGCGACCTTAGGATTATTATTATACAGTAACGCCGACCTGTTTCAATCCACGCCTCCACGCGGGAGGCGACTGACGCTGACGGGCAAAATCCAGTTCGCGATCAAGTTTCAATCCACGCCTCCACGCGGAAGACGACTTTAAGATTTTACCAGCTATCGTCGCGTGTGTGCCGTTTCAATCCACGCCTCCACGCGGGAGGCGACCTCACGTCCACGCTCGGGTAATACCCGGCTTCCAGTTTCAATCCACGCCTCCACGCGGGAGGCGACCGGCGCCCATGCTGTTTGACCTGCCGGAGCCAAAGTTTCAATCCACGCCTCCACGCGGGAGGCGACAACAATCCGAAAAAATCAGCGACCTACTTTTTGTGTTTCAATCCACGCCTCCACGCGGGAGGCGACAACAAACCGCTTGACACTGCAGAGAATATCAATTGTTTCAATCCACGCCTCCACGCGGGAGGCGACAGACACGAGACGGGTACATCTGCTATGACTGCATGTTTCAATCCACGCCTCCACGCGGGAGGCGACTCTCTGGTGTCGAAAATACAATAACTTGTGATTGTAGTTTCAATCCACGCCTCCACGCGGGAGGCGACCCCACCCTGGCGCTTCCCGGGGTGGGTTTTTCAAGTTTCAATCCACGCCTCCACGCGGGAGGCGACGACGAACATCAGCACCTATGGATTAATCACTACGTTTCAATCCACGCCTCCACGCGGGAGGCGACGAGCAGGAGGAGCCGGATGAGCCGCCGACGGGTGTTTCAATCCACGCCTCCACGCGGGAGGCGACCAGACACGGTTGTTCCGGTTTTGGAGGTGATCGGGTTTCAATCCACGCCTCCACGCGGGAGGCGACGCTATGCCGTGATAGTCTTTCAGGTCGGCGTTGGTTTCAATCCACGCCTCCACGCGGGAGGCGACTGTATAACAATAATCCCAAGCCGTTATTGTGTTCGTTTCAATCCACGCCTCCACGCGGGAGGCGACCTCCTCCGGCTCCGGCTCTGTCTCCCCCAATCCGGTTTCAATCCACGCCTCCACGCGGGAGGCGACTACGCCCGAGAAGGAGCCACCGCCGATATTGCCGTTTCAATCCACGCCTCCACGCGGGAGGCGACTCAACAGCTCATTGACGCCGACCGATGGTTAATTGTTTCAATCCACGCCTCCACGCGGGAGGCGACGACCGCGTCGGCGTAAGGAAACGAGGAAACGATGGTTTCAATCCACGCCTCCACGCGGGAGGCGACGCGTTATCGCCGCGACGCCTGACGCTATCGCCAGTTTCAATCCACGCCTCCACGCGGGAGGCGACACGGTCACATTATCGGGTTTAACGCCTATGCAAGTTTCAATCCACGCCTCCACGCGGGAGGCGACAGATTTTCATGATTTAATCTGCGAAGATTGCATGTTTCAATCCACGCCTCCACGCGGGAGGCGACACGGCTGACCCGTACCAGCAACTGCCAGGAGAGCCGTTTCAATCCACGCCTCCACGCGGGAGGCGACTTGAGGATGTCATTTTCTCGCCACGCTTTCGCAAAGTTTCAATCCACGCCTCCACGCGGGAGGCGACACGACCCAACAGCAAAAAATCAGCCATCCTATGCAAGTTTCAATCCACGCCTCCACGCGGGAGGCGACGATAATTATCAAGCGTGATTACTTCTGGATGCCAGGTTTCAATCCACGCCTCCACGCGGGAGGCGACTGTCGTGAGGGCAACGAGTTGACGGCGCCAACACAGTTTCAATCCACGCCTCCACGCGGGAGGCGACCAGTTGAGGCAGCGGGTTCGACGACAACCGCCCCAGTTTCAATCCACGCCTCCACGCGGGAGGCGACGCGCGTCGATCCGCCGCGTCAAACTGGTCAGCGCAGTTTCAATCCACGCCTCCACGCGGGAGGCGACCGTTTCCCGGCGGTCATCGGGTAGCTCTGTGACAGTTTCAATCCACGCCTCCACGCGGGAGGCGACGTCAAGCCGCATGAAACTTTGGTTGGTGATTGTCAGTTTCAATCCACGCCTCCACGCGGGAGGCGACCGATCCCCCACCAAACCGGCACGCCCTGGTCGTCGTTTCAATCCACGCCTCCACGCGGGAGGCGACCGCGCTGGGACAGCAATTCCAGCTGACGACAACAAGTTTCAATCCACGCCTCCACGCGGGAGGCGACAAAGTGAGAATAGCAAATGGCTAAGAGAACGGAAGTTTCAATCCACGCCTCCACGCGGGAGGCGACACAAACCCGTCCTGCGCGAACAACATCAAATCGTCGTTTCAATCCACGCCTCCACGCGGGAGGCGACTCCGCCGGGCTCCGTGAACGTGTCCAGCGTCACGTTTCAATCCACGCCTCCACGCGGGAGGCGACTTGGTGGGGGATCGTGAGCCGGGTCGAGGTGCCGGTGTTTCAATCCACGCCTCCACGCGGGAGGCGACCGGACGCGCGGGACATGGCGTTCCAGCTGATGAGGTTTCAATCCACGCCTCCACGCGGGAGGCGACCTGTTCCGGCCGGCTGGGAGAATAATTTGGCACGTTTCAATCCACGCCTCCACGCGGGAGGCGACGGGTACGTGGACAAGTGGTTTCGCTATTCTTGGGAGTTTCAATCCACGCCTCCACGCGGGAGGCGACATAACCGAGCCAGGTGCAGGAATGAACACAGACGTTTCAATCCACGCCTCCACGCGGGAGGCGACCTGTTAGAGGAGGTGCAGGAATGAGTCATAAAATCGTTTCAATCCACGCCTCCACGCGGGAGGCGACGTCCAGCCCCGTTTCGAGTTGGATCACGCGTTCGTGTTTCAATCCACGCCTCCACGCGGGAGGCGACCTCGTAAAGTCCGGCCAGGTTGGTGCTGTCATTGCTGTTTCAATCCACGCCTCCACGCGGGAGGCGACAGCAGAGGATTTGGGTCTGTTAGAGGAGGTGCAGGTTTCAATCCACGCCTCCACGCGGGAGGCGACGCTGACTGTGTAGCAACGCTATCGTCCGCATACGGTTTCAATCCACGCCTCCACGCGGGAGGCGACTCCAGACCAACAAACACAAGACGCAGGAGGCAAACGTTTCAATCCACGCCTCCACGCGGGAGGCGACACTCTTTGCCCTGAATTGCCGACCATAATCGTTTGTTTCAATCCACGCCTCCACGCGGGAGGCGACTAGGTCAGCATCTTGCAGGTTAGCACCTCGAAGGGTTTCAATCCACGCCTCCACGCGGGAGGCGACGGACACGGTTTCAATTCGCTCATCTCATCCTCCTAGTTTCAATCCACGCCTCCACGCGGGAGGCGACCACCATCAGACGAATTCTAACTAATATTTCAAATGTTTCAATCCACGCCTCCACGCGGGAGGCGACTCCTGATGTATTTGCAGACAGCGGTGGATTTTCGGGTTTCAATCCACGCCTCCACGCGGGAGGCGACCCCCTTCGTCATCTGTCCATTTCTCAAATTTAATCGTTTCAATCCACGCCTCCACGCGGGAGGCGACAAGCGTGAGTTTGCCTTGCGCGGCTGCCGGACTGGTTTCAATCCACGCCTCCACGCGGGAGGCGACCTGCTATTTGCTGTTAATGACACGACACGCGAAGGTTTCAATCCACGCCTCCACGCGGGAGGCGACTCGACCGGACAGGGGATTGCGCGAGACTATGAGGTTTCAATCCACGCCTCCACGCGGGAGGCGACCGTAGTCGTTTTTGAGAAACGGATTCTTGCTGTCGTTTCAATCCACGCCTCCACGCGGGAGGCGACCGCAAGATTTGGGATTCGTATGCCTGATCATCCCCATATCTTGCCTTTATTTTATCCTGATTTTTTTCTTTCCTCTCTTTTCAATTCAAAATTCACCTTAATTTCCCGCGAACCTCAACCTGTATCCATGCTCACTTCAGGTTCGCATTTATAGGATCAAGGTATCGTCCATGCTCACGATGCTTTTGGCACCCACATGCCGAATCTTGTTTTCCCACTGATTCCCAAGCATGTAATAGCGCAGACTGTCCCTTTCCTTATCTATTATTGTCTCCAGTTTATTTTGCAACAACCGCAATTGCGCGGTGTCCAAAATACATTCAAAAACTGAATTCTGGACTCTCTGACCATGACTTTGGCAGGCTCTTGCCACTCTGCGAAGACGTTTTTTACCACCTTCGCTTTCTGTATTTACGTCGTAACTGACTACTATCAGCATGTTAATTTACTCCCATAAAAATGGAGGATATGAATTTAAATCTCCTCTCAGATACCGTGCCAACAAGAGCGCCTGGACATGGGGCAAGAGTCCATAGGGAACCTTTTCTTTTAAAAACGGGTGTTCAATTTCTTCCTTCTTTTTCTCCTGCCAGGCTGTTAAAACGATCTTTCGCGTTTCGTCATCCATTAATACCCCTCCGCTTTCTTTTATTAAGAAACCTTGGGGAGCGATTTGCCGGCGGTTGATCAGATTGAGGGTCAGGCGATCACACAGCACCGGTCTCAATTCTTCCATCAAATCGAGCGCCAAAGAAAATCTGCCTGGCCTGTCGGCATGAAAAAATCCGACATAAGGGTCCAAACCAACGGTTTCAAGAGCCGAAGCACATTCGTTCGCGAGCATCGCATATAAAAAGGATAGCAGCGCATTTACGCGATCCAACGGAGGTCGGCGGTTGCGTTCTTCGAATTTAAATGCTGTTTTATTCTGAAAGATCATCTGATCAAACAAGGCAAAATATCTGCGCGCCGCGTTCCCCTCTATTGCCATCAACTCGTTGACATCCCCGGCATTCCTCAAGGCGTCCAAACAGCTTTTCAGCACCTGTACCACCACTGTGAATTGCTCCGTGTCGATTAAAAGGGCATGATCGCGCATCGTCCGTTGAAGGGATTTTCGTTGGTTATAGACTTTTCCTATCGCAAAGTTTCTGGCAACGGACAAACTTTCATCCTGGCTTTCTGAGACAGCATACTGCTTTTTTCTCAACAAAACGTTTCCGCGTACCTGCCCTTCCACACGCGCCAAAAACCGTCCGCTGGGACGAAGAAAGGTGAGGCCGATCCCACGATCGACACATGCCCCCATCAAGGATGGACTGACTCCCATGTAGTTGAAACAAACAATTGCCTGCAAATTCAATAACGGCAGCTTACGCGTTGGACTTTCCGGTTTACTTATCGTGATTGCCTCGTCTTCGAGCCCGAGGAATGCCTCCGGACTGGTAATGTAGAGTACATTTCCTAGTTTTTTCATGGTTCAGTCCATATCCAGATGTCTGCGGATGTAGGCTTCACTATCCATGTTTGGACCCAACAATTCCGGCAGACAAAGATCTGCCAGTGAACAGGTGCGGCAACCTTTGTGGGTTTTGACTCTGGGAGTATGTTTTCGGCGAAAACAATCTCTCATTTCCTTGGCAGACCGATAAACGGTTTCCCGCAGTTCTTCCGTCAAATCTACCCGAATTCTTCTGCGTGTCAGCCCGTAATAAATCCAACCAAAGTCAATTGTTGCCGAGAGCATTTCTTCGAGACAAATTGATTGAGCGCACACCTGAGCTTCATCAAAATCGCCATCTTTTGGTTTGCCTCTTTTGTATTCAACGACCGCCGGTTGATACAAGCCTTGCCTGCCCGGAAGCGGGATCCCCTGGGGCGATGCTGAAAACTCCACCAAATCGCAGACGCCCGCAAAACCCAGTTGGTCGGATTTTATGGGCACTGACCGGGAGATAACCACGCCAGAGCGGGTCTCATTGAAGAAAGGATCGTCCACCTTTTCGTGCAAGAGTTTTCCGTCAATGGTGTAGTAATTCTCCTTCCACTGGCTCTCCACCTGAATCAGTGCCCACTGTCGCCGGCAAAACAAAAAGTGCTGCAAGCCTGAAAGCGGCAGATAATCTTGGTCTGCTGCCACGTTTACAGTCGCTCGATCAGGGTGACGCCCTCCGGTACCGCGCTGTGATTGACACTGACGACATAGTCGTCAAAACTACGCGCAACTTCCGCGGGGTTTTTCCTTGCTACTTCAATAAGGTCAAAGAGGTCTTGGGCGTGGGCATTCCCCAATGCATTGTCATGCTTGAACACAAACAGCTTTCTTGACGACATTTTTCCCCGCGAAGCGGAATGGTCGAATTCGAACATGTTCATCATCGCCTGCCAAAGCAGTTCAAGATCCTCTTCAGAAAAGCCGGTGAAATAGGAGGTCTGATTTGGCTTGCTCTTCAGGGAAATGGCTTTGTTTGCCAGGTTGGCAGAAACATAACCTTCCATCCTATACAAGCCGTAAGGGACGATATGCTTGCGCCCCATTTCGGTCGTCTTGCCGGCTTCTTCCTGGGTCACGGTGACTCGGGTAATGGTTACTTCCTGCTGGATGATAGGATCAATGCTGCGGGAAAAATTCAATTGAACCGGTCCGCGCACTTGCCCGCAGTTGACGCCTGTGGTCATGACAGCGCCAAAAGTTCGCACATCGTAGAAATTATCACACATCCATTGACGGACGGTAAGCAAATCGTCGGCTGGGGCGTTTTTTGCTTTTTCAGGTAAAGTGATTCCTGTGTTAATATATGCCTGACGGTGCTGCGTGTTGAGCGGGATGCCTTCGGTTACATAAATTTTATAGGGCGCTTCGCCACCCTTGACTAATTCAATGTAGTTCCTGATTTTACGTTTCAGACAGACATCCGTAACGATGCCATAACCGGTTTCAGGATCGATGCGGGGCATATTGCCTGCATCGGGATCTCCGTTGGGATTGCCATTTTCGACATCGTACAGCAAGACAAATTCGTAGCGGTTGTTGAGAGGGGCTTTGTTTTCCATGATTTCTCCTTAATTAAATAAACTGGTTTGATATTCAGCCGAAGAGGTGGGTTCTGTTTCTTCATTTTCCTCTGGCTCCCTGGTTTCGCGCTTCGTGAATAAAGCGGTGCGTTGATGGTAATAACCAAGAATAAAAATCCCCTGTTCGTCCAATGACAAACGGCGGGGGAAAGGATTGTTGTCGATTTCGAGCGCGTCCATGATTTCGCGGATGCGCCATTCGCTGTTTTTTCCATAATCAGATTTGGAAATGTGGTGTTGAGAAAGCCGCAGGAGGATCGGGAAAGTCGAAGCCGGACTGGCACAGGCGGACGTAAAGTAACGATCCTTGATGGTCGCGTTAAGCTTGCCTCCACTGGCGTCTTCCTGCGCTTTTTCAAGCACAGCAAAAAGACGTCCCAACAGGTAAGCCTGGTTGGTTGATTCTGGGTTTAAAGCCATGGTGAGAACCTCCGAATATTGGTTGTTTTTCTGAGAACGGTATTTTCTTAGCAGGTATGCCTTGATGATCCCTGCTCTGATTTGACTGATTTTTTGGAACCGTTTTTCCGGTTCGTCCGAATCTGCCCGGATCCGGTTTATCATTGCATAATACAAGGCTGCCGGATAGGGCAAGCCGGTCAGGATCGAGCGCATCACCGCCCCCCCTAACAAAGGTGCGGGGCTTTGTTCGGAAGCTTTTGGGGATACCGTTTCCTTCAGTATCCTCCAAACAGACCAGCTCTGGCTCTGTCCCATATTGAGATCTTCGTGATGCTGAATCAAGCGCGCAAGAATATTCTTGAAAGGCGCGGTTTCATAAAAGCGGATGGAGATTCTCGCGGCGTTAGGAGATAGCCCCAAAACATGAAAACGGATGTTGGGATCAATTCTTTCACTCAGGGCTTCAAAATCCAGAGACCGGCCAGTTTGAATGGTCTTGCCAATCGTTTCCATTAATTTTGTGGTATTGGAATCGAGCACGGTCTCCGCATCTGATTCGGAATCTTTTCCCGGATCTAATGACGGGTCCATAACCATTTGAAAGATTGTCGCGTAGACCGGATTCGCGCTTTCAGCCCAATAGACTACGGTGGCGTCTCCGATTTGGAGTTTGGGGTGCGGGTTATCCTTGGAAAGCAAAAAATTGAGCGCGGTCGTATAAGCAAAAGCCGCGCTTTCGCCGATGGGCGCGTTGAGCCCCTGCGCTTTTTCTTTGCCATAGGACTCATAGGACCGGTCATTAAATGAAACGATAGCTCCGCCCGAAGAATTGACGTCTCTGACCCCTTGAATCGAGGCATGAATACGTTGGATTGGTTCTTCTTTGCCTGTAATCAGACACTGTGCGACCGCGACCTTCTTCCCGGAATCCGACGTACCCTGTTGGATCGCGTTTTGGATCTCCACAGATTCGGTCAGCAGTTTATCCGTTTCGTCATATTTAAACGTCAAAAAACCGGTGCTTTTGAGTACCGCTTCAATCTTGGGAGCGACTGCCGGATGAGAGATCAGTTGGTCGCGTGTGTATCGATTGAGAAACATTTTGAGAGCCTCAGCTTCGGAGCTGTGAAGATTTTCAAGAAACTGAAGGTTATGAAGACGAAAAGCCTCAAACCGGTCTGCAATAAATTCAGGCGATTTGCTTTCGTCTGCGATTCCAAGAACATAGGTGGCGTTATCCCACATCAGATTTGGGGATACGCCGGAGCTGCGTTTTACAGCCTGGGGCAAGAAAATCCGCCTTGGTTCTTCGATGATTTTTTTCTTTACTTGCCGGGTTTCAAACACATAAACCAGGTCCAAGAGTTCACCATTCGGAGCAAGATTCAACAAGAAGTTAATGTTGACCACACTGTATCCCGGCGGGGCAATATTGACGCCCTCATCGTCGAGTAAGATGTCATAAAAACGTGCAAGGTCCTGTAAAATCATCCTAACTCGCTTTCACTACGTCTCTCAAATCCAGAATACCATCCACCATTACAGCCCGAAAGAAAACCGGTCTGATATCCTCCGGATTACTGAAATCCATATCGTAAAGCATCCAGCCCAAATCTTCTTTCCCGTGAAGCTGACTGACAGGGATCGGTTCATCCTCGACGATCGAGACGTTGGCGGCGAACTCGCGCGTTCCAAGACAAGGTTGGGAGTGATGCTGACCCTTTCGGAGTCTTCTTAAGACAATGTTGTAATGCTTTTCCGGGGTATCGGTTTCACCTGCTTTTTCCGGGACCATTTCAAAATGGGCTTCGACAATATAATCTACGTCTTTCAACACCATCGCGGCTCTTTGTTGGCGCGAAGATAAGACATCCAAAAAGAAATCGTTATTGCTCGTGCCTTTCATCAGCGAATTAGCCGTTGGAAAAGGCGCTTTATCCGCCACTTCATTTCGGCGGATATTTGTGAAATGAATCGGGTTTAATACATGAATACGGTCTATCACCCAGCGGATTGCCGGCTTCCAATAGACCGCCTCGATAATTCCCCTGACAGCTGAAGGGGTGGGCACATCATAGCTGACCCGCTCCACCTTCATCTCAGGGCGGGTAAAAAGAGCATAATCTCCCTTCACCCGGACAACGATACCAAAGCTCATTGATTCCTCCTTAATCGTCAAAAAATATTGCATCACCGCCGCTTGTGGCGGGGATTTTTAATCCGAATTGTTGATCATAATCATTGTCCAAATCAATTAACACGGGAAAATTGCTTGTCATATCAATTTTCCCGGAATCACAGAGTAATTGAAATTCGTTTCGATAGACATTAACGATAAAAGGTTGCAAAGCCCTTAATATTGCTGTCGGGTATTCTGCCCACTTGAGTTGTTCCACCTTTTTAACGGCATCCGGGGTGTGTGGAACAATTATACCAACGCTGTCCTGGCGAATCAGTCTGAAACGTTCTGCAGCCTCGCGAAAGTCAAAATCCAGGTCGCGCAGGCCTGACTTTTCAAAACACGCCAGAACTCCTGCGCTGTCAAAAGCAACCTGGCTATGAAGCCGATAAAGTGATTCATAATAGTCGTGAATCGCTTCAAGACTGATCGGATCGCCTTGCTGCCATCGGCGCAAGATTTGGCGGGTTACGTCTCCGGTTTCGGCAATGATGCCAGGTACGCGTTTGATTGCGTCTGTCACTGGCTCGAAAATATACAGATCGGCTTCTTTGCGCCTGCGATTGCGGTTCACTCTGCCGCCAGCCTGAATGATAGAATCCAACCCCGCCAATGCGCGAAAACCTACCGGGAAATCCAAATCGACTCCGGCTTCGATGAGTTGGGTTGAGATGACCCGACACGTAAGCCCATTTTCTAAACGTTCGTTGATTTTTTCAATCGTGGATCCCCGGTGAGAGGCTGTCATTAGTGTTGAAAGGTGGAAACTGCCATCTTTCGGCAACAGCTCAAAGATTTTTTTGGCATGCTTTCGGGTGTTGACAATACAAAAAACTTGTTCGTGCTCCAAGATGCGTTCCACGAGCATTTCATCCTCTGTCAGCCCAAGGTTCTGAAGCCTAACCCGTTTGAAGGCATTGTACAGACCCTTTGGGTCAGGAGCGATTTCGGTTATTGGCAGGTCATCAGGCAAGAAACGTTTTAGCTCCGGTTGGGTGGCAGTGCATAAGACAGCAGTACTTCTGTAATTCATGACCAATTCAGCAATAGCCAGAAGGCAGGGCTGAAGGTATTCCATTGGCAACATCTGAGTTTCATCGAAGATGATGACACTGTTCGCCATATTATGCACTTTACGCGATCGTGATGAACGAAAAGCGAACAACGATTCAAAAAACTGGACGTTGGTGGTTACCACAACCGGGATATCCCAGTTTTCTGAAGCGAGTTTCAGTTTTTTTAGGATATCGTTATCAGAATCATCCCCCAAATGGTTTTCGGAATCTTTTATTATCTTGCCTTGGGCAGAGAAGTTTTCCCAATCGAAGTTACTGTGATGTTCAAGCACCACTTCAGAGCCCAAAGCAGCTTTGAAAACCTGGGCGTTTTGCTCGATGATATTCGTATACGGAATTACATAGATTATTCTTTGTAAATTGTGCTTTTTTGCATGTTCAAGAGCAAAGGACATGGAAGAAATCGTTTTTCCTCCGCCAGTCGGAACAGTAAGGCTGAATAGTCCCTGTGGGTCATTTGCCCTTTGCTTACAAGCGTTCAAAATTTCATTCCGCAGATCATTAATTGGGGAGGGTTTAAATTGAACCGTTTCAAGATGCTGTTGAAATCGACGCGCGATCTCTTGCATTGGCGGGTAATTGCCCCGAAGGATATCAGGACGATAAAAACGTTCTGTCTCCATAAAATCGGCATCCACCAGGATTGAGTAAAGCATTCGCACGAAGAAGCTGAGGGTAAAAGCGCCTGTTTTGGTTGTTGGTTTCAGCCTCGGCAAGGCAGGAATCAAAAGCTCAGATGGGGGAATCTCGCTTGAATAGTCCTGATAATCAGCTACTTTCCTTTTCAATCTGCCTTGTAATGTCGGTTCGCTTTCGTGGTTAACAAAACTGCCAAAGTCGGGTAAGCCCGTGTGATGCCCGGCAATACAAAACGCATAAGCCTGGCTTAGCCTTGCGAGCGGAGTGTTCTTCAGCAGCTTGATGATTTCTTTGGCGCCAGCCGTGGCATGGTCAGTTTTGGGACCCTTGCCACGAATACGCAATTGGTATTCTTTCGAATATTTTCCCAAATCATGAAACAATGCCGGGATGCGGGCATGGCCTCCAAGCCCGACAGGTTCCCCCAAGAAGGCAGCAATTTCAGCCGTTTTCCGAAGGTGGTCGGCAAGAGTTTGCCATTGCTCTGGATCTTGCCCATTCGAATGGGCAAAAAATATGAACGGATAATCAGGTGGAAATACTGCCATCTCGGGTGACACCCTCCCTATATTAATTTCAATCCCCATCCAAATCACCTCAACGGTTTTTCAGATGACTCAAACCCATTTATTAGGTTTTTAATACGCTGGTAATGCCGGGGAAACGATCTTACTTATATTCTAATACAGGGACTGTGTAGTGTCAAGGTCAAGTGCATTAAAGGCTTAAAATAACGCGCTGGAAAGGTCGGAGCGGTAGCGGCGGGTGGCGGGATGGTCGTCGCTCAACACTTCGAGCAAGCCCAGAAAAACAGCTTTGGTCTGGCCGTCGCGATGGTTTTTGTCTTTCCTCAAGATCCCCAAAAGTCCGTCCAGCGCGATCAGCAATTTCCCCTTTTTCGCCATGCGAAGAGCATTTTTACAAAAGAAAAACATGTTTTATTCAATAATGTGACTATCGATTTTATACACCGGAAATAGTAATGGATGATATGGGCTACTTTGTGTCATTTTCAACCTTCTGGATAACTCCAGTTTACAAACGCCTCGAGAATTTTTATGTTGATTTCGTAATCTGTTTCCTGGTGATTTTTTAATTCAATATCAACAGCTGCTATACCCTGATCTGAAGCCCAATCGACAAACTGGCCTGTATATAAACAGTCTCCATAATTCGGGGGGAAATAATAAGGGCTGACATTCGAGAGAGATTTTGCCAAGTTAATTGACATCTGATTATTCGGATAACCACCGGCAAAAATATTATAGGCTGCGCTATGGTAACTTATTAGCGCTTCAACTTTATTGTTCGTTAGGAAGTTTTTTAGTGCCCTGGTTTCGGGTTCTGACTCAGGATGGTCTCCCGCCTGAATAGGTCTAAGACTCCAACAATTTATTCCGTACCATGATTTCTGCCAATTTGAATCCCAATTTCTGTTAATATCAACATTATTTGCATTTGCACGCCCATCGGGACCTAAATCGTTTTCATATCCGTCAGGATTCAAGTTCGGCAGGATGTAAAGTGTTTTATCATCCGGTATGATACCGGGATTTGCCTTTAAATAATCTATCAACTCGTATGCAAGTTTAACCGTATTCCATTCATATCCTCCATGGATTCCTGCAACAATCATATGGGCGTGTTCCCCCGTCCCAAATCGATACACCTCTAAAGATCTTTCCAAGACGCTATGACCTATAATCTCGAATCCCATAAAAGGTTGCATAGGTGTTGGCGTAAATGTTGGTGAGACGATCGGGGCGGTTGTTGGGGTGGCTGTTGGGGTGGTTGTTGGAATATCTGTTGGTGAATGTGTTGAGGTAGAGGTCATAAAAACTGCCCCAGAAGTATTAGTTGTCCGCTCAGTAGACTTCAATTGTTCAGAAAGAATCGTAACGTAATCGGTACGCTCTGGAATTATTGTCGAAACCATCAATTGGTTTCCCAGATCTTTGTCTTGATTCAGAAGCCAAAAGCAACCGACCAGTACGATTATTAGCGTTATCAACAGAACACTGACGGCTTTTTGACGCTTATCAGTCATTTAATCATCCGTACAAATCAAGTAATCGAAATGATCCTCATGCATTCTACCTTCCATAACCCAGCCAGTATATTCCTCTTTAGAAGTGAATTGATAATTATTACCGACCTGAGATCCTATTGGTACAGAGACCTGCCACCAAACAGTCTCAGGGTCACACCATGGACCTCCAATTATCTTTAACCTGGCATTGGGATATATTCGAATTATTTCATGTTCGGTAACATTGTGATCAGGTCTGAGATTAAGCCGTTCAGGTTCAGTACACACAATTGCGGTATCGCCGATATTAAACCTGGGTGAGAACTCGACTTCACATGAACCATCTTTTGTCGGCGTCGCTGATGGTGGAGATGTTTTTGTTGGCGGCATAGAACTTGAAATAGCTGTGGGAGAATAGCTCGAAACTGTATACTTACTTTTTTGGTTGACTGGTTTCGGTGTAGTAGTTGCATCTTTTAATGCTATCATGGTAAATATCACAGGATTTGGACCCGGTTTATCGTTGCGTCCCATCATCAATAATAGTCCCAATAACAATGCCAGTATTACTCCACTTCCTACTATCATCAATGACTTTTTCGATGTGTCCGGCTTCTTTAGTGCTGATCCCTGCGCGTTGTTTTCCGCCTTTGACATCCCCGTTTTTATCTTCGCGCCTTCCAACCGATCAGGTATTTGCTCCGGATTCATTCCATTCGCATGACAGAGTGCCATCATTAGTTCCTGACACGATGCATATCTCATCCCAGGATCTTTTTCAAGCGACCGCATGACAATCCCAGCTATCGCCGGGCTTATACTCGGATTCAACAACCTTGGGTCTGGCGCAGGCAGGTTCAATTGCGCATATCTGATCCTCTCGTTGACTGTCTGCCCTGATTTCTCCGATGATAGTTCGTTCCCCCGGAACGGTCGCTTTCCCGTCAATAATTCAAATAACAGTATCCCTAATGCGTATACGTCCGTCTCTCGCGTGACTGCTTTTCCAAGAATCTGCTCCGGTGCCATATATGCAGGGGTACCAGCCCCAGGCATCGCCGTGACATCACTCTCCGCGTGTCTGGCTATCCCAAAATCTCCCAGATAAATTTGACCTCCTCGGTCTACCATTACATTTGCTGTTTTGATATCGCAATGGATTACATTGTTATTATGCGCATACCCCACCGCTGAACAGATTGCCTTCATGATGCTCATGACCTGCGCCATGGTTAGCCCATTCCCTGATTTCTCCTGTTTCAACACCTCTTTTAATGTGGGTCCATCTATGTACCGCTCCAATAAAAAAATCAATTGTGGGGTCTCATACAGACCATAAAAAGGGATGATGTTCGGATGCTCCAGCTTCCTCAATGCCCTCGCTTCCCTCTTAAACCGCTCAAACATCACTTGGTCTTCTGCTAAATCTGAATGAAGAACTTTCATAGCCAATGGCACGTTTCGCTTTAGATCCCACACGCGAAAAACCGCCCCCATCCCGCCTGCTGAGATGAACGAGTCCACCCTGAATTGATTCGCTATGACCTGACCAATCAGATTTGACGACATTTTTCACTCCTGAACCTGCTCTTTGAATTGATGGTTATGGTATGAAGGATTTTCATTTTTACTTCAAGACACCCTGTTATATACTTTAATTTTTTATCATGCTCTACTCAGTGAATACCCGTTCAACGGTATTAACCAGAATAATCATGGAATCTCCAATGTTTCGGTGCGTACTTGGTTATCATCATCGACAAAATAAAATCCTTCCGCCTCCGGTGAAACAGCAGGGAACAAAAACCAACCTTCCTTATTTTCTCCCGCTTTCAAAATAACATCCCGGTTTGTTCCGCCTCCAGTTGAGATATGATCTAACCTGTTTCCGAGATTATCCATTATGTACATGTTGTAATTGTCGGAGTCAGCCTGGATATTGATCGCAAAATCTTTGGAACCACTGACCAATGTCCATTTGAAATTAATTAACAGAGATCCATTATCTGTTTTACTCACGTTCGTGATACATTCTTCCAATACCCCATCTCCCAATTGCGACAGATCAATAGTCATACAAGTTTGTTGAAATTGATTTTCCAGGTTCGGACCATCGGCAGTAACAGAAAATTTTTGGCTAGGTTTTCCAAGGGCTAAAAAGATCACCGACAATAACACAACTGCCATTATAACCAATACCTGTAAAATCACTTTTTCTCGAGGTTTTTTAATGGGAATTGATTCAATTTGTATACTGTTTTCGGGAGGTTCGGATTTTTTTGTTGCAATTCCATTCAATTGCAACATTTCCACTGCAGCAAGAAGCTCTAATGTACCCTGATACCTTTTCTGTGGATCCTTACGCAGGCATTTAAGAATAACATCATTTGCCTTCTGACTCAAAGAAGGATTGATCATCATCGGTGCAATCGGATTCAAATTTACTTGTTCCCAACGGATGCATTCGGTTTTTGAATTACAGTCAGGCCTTGATGTTCCCTGAAAAGGTTTTTTTAGTGTTAAAAGCTCATACAGTACAATGCCCAAGGAATAGACATCCGTTTGTGGACCAACAAAAGCACCCAAGACCTGTTCCGGTGAACAATATGCAGGGGTTCCTGCCGAAAGTAAGGATTTGCTTTCATTTCCCTTTTGGAACGCAATACCAAAATCTGTGAGATAGACAATGCCGTTACGATCTATTAATATATTCTCGGGTTTAATGTCGCGATGAAAAATCTGGTTCTGGTGTGCATAATGCAACGCCCTGCAGATCGGTGTAATAATCTCAAGTGTTTTTTCCAGTGTCAATGGAGTCTGTGCTGTTCTAAGAACAGATCGCAAGGTGATTCCGTCTACAAAATCCATCAAGAAGAAGGTTAACCCATCTTCGCTCACCAATTCATAAAACCTGACAATATTCGGGTGTTGCAACTGTGAGAGAGATCTGGCTTCCTCTAGGAAACTTGTAAGCAGCTCGGGATTGTCGTTCCATTCTGGTTTTAGCAACTTCAATGCCAAATAAGTGGATCGGTTTCTATCCCATACCTTATAAACCTCGCCTCCACTTCCTTTTCCAATCAGGCTGATGACCTGATAGCGTTGGGCAACTAATTGGCCTTGGTTAAATCTCATTTTCACTCAGAAAGAAAAATAAATACGTTACTACCAATCTCTATCTTATCTCCAGAATTAAGTTTTTTACCTTCGATTCTTCTTCCATTTACACGTGTTCCGCTGCTACTTCCAAGATCTTGTATATACCATGCGTTGTTGGAGAAACGAAATATGCAATGCTTGCGCGATATGGAAGAATCCTTCAGGATGATGTTGCAAAGCGATCCTCTGCCAATCGAGAGGCCATCCTGCATAGTGATAATCTGATCACGATATTCTCCCATTTCTCCTCGGATCCTTGCTCCAGTCGAGCGATAAACCACTCCTTTACCGTCTTTGTTCTTCAATGTCTTTGTATAAACAAATATTCCCAAACCTGTACCGAAGATTGCAAGTACTATCAAAAAAACAGCAATTCCGCCCGATCCCGAAGGAGGCAAAGGAACCACTTCTGGTGTTGGTGGTTCAGTAATAGTCGGTATAACCCCAGCTCTCGTCGATAGAATTGCATTAAACCGAACAAGGTTTTCCGGAACATCCAATCCTATCAATTTGAAGGTCCAATCACCTGGCAACGGGTCATTTAAAATATATGAAATTAATGAAGAAGCTTCAGAAATAGAAACGCCGGCATATGTGCTGTCAACCGTTTTTCCTAAAGGATCGATCAACACTGGTTGGAGTTTGCTTCCCGGCCAATTCACCGTAAATAAAAATACATCCTGGTATTCAGGTATATTCACCGTTCCAAGATCTAATTCTTCACCCTGAGCAATTTCCCCGTCTTTTCTGAATAAAACTTCTCCCGTTGATGTGTGTCTTAATTCTACATAAACATTCGCCAATTCAATTGCATCAGTTGCGTAATAAAACTTTCCACATCCTGAAGCATTAGCCACCGTAGTTAAAAATGCCTCATCAATCGAATCAATGCCATAGCTTGGATTACCAAAACCTACTGTGAATACACAAATACCTTCTTTGCCTGCCTTTGTAGATAGGTCAATAACCTGCTGTTTTATTGTTTCTTCGTCAATATAAAAATCAGAGTCTAATCCAACATTTGGTAAGCCGTCGCTTAGAAGGATTAATGTCTTCTTGGAAATGACAGAACTGAACTGATCCATTCCCGCCCTGAGTCCATCAGGCATTGCGGTTAAGCCATAAGCATCCATATTGAGGATAATATTCTTTAACAATTGAATATCGGAGGTTAATTCGCTCTCAACGTAAGCCTCTTCTCCATAGCTGACCAATCCTACTTGACTATTTCGTGTAATAGCCTCATTTTCAGCTTCAATAATATTTAATATTTGCATGCCCGCTTGCTGGGCAGCCTGCAGTTTGGATATCCCAGCTGAATCGTAATCTTGCATGCTTCCTGAAGTATCAAAAACGAGAACTGTGTCTGTGCCCCGGCTATCTTGAGGCTGTGAACTCATTGGATATACGTTCTTATTGAGTCCTAATAAATTGGAGTAAGTCGCTTGAACTTTATCAAAGGTTCCCATTGTAAGCATATAAATAAGAAATAAGCTCACTGATCCAATCCAACTAAATCGCTTTATGCTTTTCATAACCTTACCCTTTTGTATATTCAAAAATTAATTGAGATCCGAACTGGATTACATCGCCTACTTTAAGTAGCGTTGGATTGAAGATTTGCCTTCCATTCACAAATGTTCCCCAAGTGCTTGAATTATCCCGAATATAAACACCTCTTGATGTCCGTATAATTGTCGCGTGCTGGCGTGAGACCGTTGTATCATTTATTTTTAAATTTGCTTGGGAACCCCGACCAATAGTGGTCTCTCCCATTGGGATTTGAAAACGTGTTCCTGCGTAGTTCCCAGTGCGCCCGAAAATGACAGGATTTCGACCATATACAGTCAGCCCAGTAAACAGATGTGAACCAAACCGATGATTCGTGGATCGGAACGAAGAAACGTCATTATCCCTAGAAGATTTTGACCTTGATAAAGTGGTATTGGGATCGGAATTAATACCAGATGCCGCTGATGGATCTTGAAAACCAACCTGTGAAACAATTATTCTTCTGTTATTGTCAATTACATTAAAATAATTGGGCATTGTAGATCTGGCATACTCGAAAGCGTACAAGAAACTCATCGCATTTGGAAACCTCCGTTGCGGGTTTTTCTGCATCGCGGTAAAAACAACTTCTTCCATCTCATGGGAACAATTTATATTAATCTTTCTAAGGCTTGGAGGATTCGAATATAAATGTTCCCAGGCAACTCGCTCTTTCATCGTGCTGCCTTCACCTTGAGGTGACGTGCCCTTGAAAGGTGTATGACCGCCCGAAAGAATTTCATAAAGCGTAATACCGAGGGCATAGACATCTGTTCTCGCATCAATTTTGCCCCCTGTGAATTGTTCTGGCGCCATATAAGTAGGTGTTCCCCCGCTCCCAAAATTATCTGCCAACTGAGCTACACCAAAATCGGCTAACAAGGCCTCAAAAGTATTCCCTTTCACATCCAACATGATGTTGGCAGGTTTGATATCACAGTGAAAGATTTGGTTTTCATGCGCATAATTTAGTGCGGAACAAATTGAAGAGAATATATTAAAACAATCACTTAATGGAACAATTTGATGACTTCGGTTTATCAGCTGCTTTAAATTTGAACCTTCTACCCATTGCATAACAAAAAAAGCAATCTCTCCCTCTTTTTGGAATTCGAAAAGCCGAACAATGTTTGGATGCTCAAGTTGTCTGAGTATGTTCGCTTCGGTAGAAAAGCGTTCGAAAAAAAGCTGATTGCCTCCCAAATCTCTGCGCAGGATTTTGACAGCCATTTTTGCGTTTCGCAGCTGATCCCATGCCAGATAAACATCTGCCATCCCGCCGGAACCAACTAATTCACGGAGAAAATACCTGTCAAGTAGAGTTCTGCCAGTCAGATTTTCCATTAATATCAATATCGTCTAATTCAATAACTAATCTAACAAAAATTTAAATTTATATGGTCCTATTTTGATTTCGTCTCCACTATTCAATCTGATGGCATCGGTTTGGACGCCATTGACAAAAGTCCCACCACTGCTATCTGCGTCTTGAATAAACCAATTCCCCTGAGAAAACCTCAGCACCGCATGGTTCCTGGAAACCATTTGGTCTTCAAGATGAAGCTGATTTGAAGAAGCCCGACCAATCGTAAAACCATCATTTCCGACTCGAATCCGTTTTTCCCCCATCCTTTCATTAAGAACAACCAAACTTGCATTTGATATATTTGCGCCTTCGGCTGGAGCCTGGGATTGTCTCTCAGAAACTCGAGGAGAGTAGTCATTGACCGGTGGCCGCACAGGTTCTCTGGGAAAATCTTGTTGATCGTTTGGCTTTGGAGGTGGCGAAGATTCTGTAATTGGATTGAACCTCTTGAGATTAATCCAGCAAAATATATAAAACAAAGCCATCAGAATTAAAAAGTAGGTTCCAAATATTGGTTTAACCTTAACCAGATCGAAGGTCTGGCTTCGAATTCTTGAGGAGATGGAAATGACTGTCATGACAACAATTACTAATTGAAGTATTACAGTAATCAGTTGTGCCCAAATTGCAGTTGAATCCTTTAGGATATTACGACCTTGAATCAAAGAAAATCCTAGAGCGATAAAGGACAAGAGCGGGACTAAATATAGTATCGGTGTGTCGTTTGCCGCAATATCTGCCAAGCTATAATTATTAACGGGCTCAATGTAACCAGCATCACATGAGACCAGCACTGCGGGCAGAAAAAAACCTAAGACGATTAATAAGCTTGCGATGCGTATAAGCCATTTCCACTTCCCCACAATTATTCTCCTCTTAATTACTATCCAAAACCTTTAATACGAGTACCACATCGCCAAACTTTAAAGTATCGTTCTCTTTGATGACTGTTTCTGCTTTAATCCTCTCACCATTTACATAAGATCCGTTTTTAGAATGAAAATCAACTAGAATGTATTCCCCGTTCTCAATCACAATTTTTGCATGTGTCGTAGAGACTTTGGGATCATCAAGGATTAAATCTGCATTTTTCCTTCCAATCACCATTTCTTCTTTTACCTGGTAGATTCGACCACGTCTTTTGCCCTCTTTTACCCATAAAATTGCTTGGGGACCAGTTACAGGTACATCTAATTCTGTGACGTCATCACTGTATCTATGAATACCAAGGTTCGTTTCTTGTTCGTCCATGTCCAAAATTCGGCGGGAACCACCAGGAAGGATTGTTGGGGATTCATCCATATTATTTTGCGGACCAGAAATTCTTTCACGTCCTCCAAAATAATCTGTGGGCATATCGTCTTCAGATGCACCGATAGGTCCGGGATCTTGCGGTCTTACACCAGTCATTTTCGCACATCTGGGACAATTACCGTAAGAGGCAGGATATGGACCGTGCAAAGGGCATGTTAATTCTTGGGTCATCTTAATAAACCTCCAAATTTAATTTCTCGATGTCACAAATGTCACAATGACACTGTCACTGAACTGAATCTGATCGTTGGGTTCCAAGAGTGTGAGTTGGTGTATGTATTGTCCATTCACCTTGGTGCCGGAACCGCTTGCCAAGTCAGCCAGGTAAAAGCGGCCATTCTTTTCCTGGATTTTAGCGTGTTGTCTCGAAATGCTGCTAACGCCACTAAACTGAACGTCATTGGTTGAAGATCGTCCAATGCTGGTTTCGCCTTTACAAAGCTGATAATTTCTTCCATTCTGATCAATCAACCAAGCGTTCGCTTTAGGCTTCACAGGATGTGGAATTAAATCTCTGTCAGGTGTAAATTGTGGAATTGGTCGGGCTATTTGATCCATTGACTCAATATCTCTTCCTTGTGGTACACATTGAGGGCATTGCCCTAAAACAGCCTCATATACGTGACCGTTACGACAACCGATGAGCCCCTTATAAGTAACAAAATATCCTATCGCAATCACTACTGGCAGAATTCCACCTAACAAACCAAGATAGAAAATGGCCTCAATAAATGGACTGAGACTGGCTTTTGTTTCAATCGATGAAAACCGCCAAATTATTGTGGGAATCAAGAAACATGCTAATAAGACTGCTCCCAGACGCCATCCCAGGACCGGCAAATGTCTTGTTGAGCTGTCATAAAAGATCCAAACTACCGCAATCAGCGCAAAAAACAAAAAAACGATCCATCCGCCAAGTCCGTTGATTCCTTCAAAAAACCAAATAAAAAAAGCATTCGTTGCACTCATTTATCCTCCAAAAAGATTTCTATGGGTTAACCGTAATCCAATTACCATTCTTTTCCATAATACACTTTTCTTCTGTCACCTCCGGAATGATCAAAAACCAACCAATGCCAATGCTTTCCGGCTCGTTAATTGTTATTGGTTGGCCTAAACAATTTTTCTGTTCTATGTCACACTTTAGGAAATACTGATAGTTTTTTGCTTTATCATAAACCAGATCATATAGAGGGAGAATCGTTGAAAGCGTTTCGTCCTTCTTAATCTGATGTATGCAGCTCTTAATTGGTTGTGTCACTACCGGTGGCTGAGTCGCTTCTGGCATTGGAGTATCAGTAATCAAGTGATCATTAGTTTGTGTCGGTTGAACATAAGCCGCGTCTTCCGTAACATTAATTTTTGGAGTCGGTTGAATAGTTGATTCTCCAATTGGTAAATCAGTAATCTGCATGGTAGGTTCAGTAGGGATGACGGTCCTGGTATCAACCGGTAATGCCTTATTCTTCTTGGAAAGGAAAATAACACCAAATAAGATTAACAAAAACAATAAAGCAGATAAACCAATATTTATAAAATTCCCACGGTTTAGAGGCAATTTTTGAGAAGGGATCGTTCGTCTTTCGTCCCAATGAAATTGATTGTCTGATTCAGTTATTATCTTTGCTGGAATAGTGATATCCTCATCAATATTTCTGGTTTGGTTTTCTGGCTCCACCTTTATCACGTAAACCGAAACATTATCAGCTCCACCTGAACTATTAGCATAATCAATTAACCTTCGCGATATTTGTTCCGCTGATCCATAATCGCACAGTTGAATCAGCGTATCTTTATCCAAATATCTCGTGAGTCCATCGGAACATAATAAAATCAAATCCCCTGGGAAAAGATCAATTTGGCCAAAAACATCCACGTCCACTTCAGGATCCCCGCCAATGCTGCGAAGTAATGTGTTGCCGCTCTTTACATGTTTGACTTCTTCCTCGGTATAAGTTCCATTCCGAACCAATTCTGCCGCTAAATTATGATCCTCAGTGATTTGGACCATCTTTCCCGAACGCAACAAATAACAGCGGCTGTCACCCACATTCGCAATGGTCAGAATGTTTTCGCGGATATTGGCAGCCACCATAGTCGTTGCCATCCTGGACAAGTTGTTATCTTGGGCGTAATCATAAATTTCTTTACATACGCTTTTCATCGCACGGGACAATCTAAACGCAGGCTCTAAGTCAGTTTCTTGGAAGAATGAATAGAGGACGCGTTCAGCAGCATACTTACTTGCACGTTCCCCCCGTTTCGCGCCTCCCACACCGTCGGCAACGATGTATAGGCAACCGCTTTGCTGAAGCTCAAGTGGATTGTTTGGTTCAAATCCTGTCACCCAATCTTCGTTTTTGGACCGTTTCAATCCGGCATCGGATAATTGTGCTGATTCAAGTGGAATATTCTTAACCGAATCGTGATGATCCATCGGGTCATTCCTCAAACAAGAATTTGCTTTCTCCGGCTGTGATTAAATCTCCGTTTTTTAACACAATACTGTCGACGGTAATTTCATTAATAATCAACGGATTTTCCGGGTGCAGAGCCTGAATTAAAAATCCTTCTGAAACCGGTTTAATAACTGCATGAAAACGGGAGGCGGATATACCTTTGAGTGGTATGTCATTTTCATCCTGTTTTCGACCTAATCGGATTTCCGATCCGGTCAATTTCCATATATGTCCCGGGTTCAATCCTTCCTTTTCAATTAGGGATGGGATGCCAACTTCGTTTGATCCCGTTGGAACAATTGGTAACTTTTCCTGCTTGGTGATACGATTTTTCCGCCTTGCGATTGGAATGATGACACCCATAGCAATTAATAAGGTAAGAATTGTCATCCAGATCAGATTATTGTTCTTTTGAATTTCAACATTTACTCTCGTTAGACTTTCACCTACATTTTGCTCCAAATCCGTAGCGACAATACGAACATCATGATATCCGGGTTGAGTTTTGAGAGTGTCCCATTCGAATTCATAAGGGGATTGCAAATCTTCGGCTAGATCGACATCATCGACTTTAAGGATAACATTTACGATCCCACGCGCAGCTTTGACATCTACGTTGATCTTAATCTTTCCTGAAATAGGTTGATTCTCTGTCAAATTTGAAGAAACAATGACCGGCGGAACGATGACAAGGTTTAAATCCTGAGTTTTTTGATTTCCTGCTGAATCCAAAACACTCAAACTTAGGACATGCTCACCTACTTCTAATAGTGTTGAATCCCAGAGATACTCAAAAGGAGCGGATTGAACAGTGGTCAAAGGTTCATGATCAACTTCAATTTCCAGTTTCTGGACTGAACCCGGAGAAACAATTTTTGGAGCTATGAAAACCTTCCCGGAAACTTCCTGACCATCGCTAAGTTCTGAAAAAGAGATCTGGATTTCTCGAGGATAAGCAATAAATTGATGGTTATCACTGGTTAAACCTTCGGGATATTTATAAGAAATCAATAACTCGTGTTCAACTCCGTCAGCTTGAAGTTCTGAATCAAACCTGAGTAAATACTGGTTGCGAAAATTACTTAAAATATTTTCAAAAGAATCAGAAATAGCCGCACTTCCAGGGTTAATTTGGGCAAATCCTCCTGATAATTGAGCCAACTTATCGAGATTTGAAAGGTTTACTCCGCCAATCCCAATCGGATAAAAATGCGTTGACCACCTGTATGCCTCATTAATTACTTGATCAAAAGTGTAAGAACTGATCCCAGTTTCGTAACCATCGGTGATCACCACTACAGCTTTTCTTTCAGTTCTTGACTTCAAAAGCCCTGTTGCTGCGATCAGCGAATCGAATAGGGCTGAATCTCCCAATGCTTTCAGATTATCTAATCCTTGAGTAAGCAGAGTCCGATCGGTGGTTAATTCCTGCACTACGGTCGGTTTTTCGTTAAATGAGATTAAAGCTACTTGATCATTAGGACCTAATGTTCCGATGAACTCTTTTGCTGCTGCAATGGAATCTTTTAAGGATTTCGTCATGCTCCCGCTAACATCGATGACCAAAACTATAGCCAAGGGAGAATCAGCATTATTAATAGGTGTGATCGAAAAATCCGATACCGGTTTTTTGTCTTCTGATACCGTGAACGATTCTGGTTGCAAATCTTTAATCGGAAAACCTTGAGGATCTGAAACCGAAAACATTGCCTGGACAGTAGGAAAAGCACTGCTATCAACAGAAATCATGTTTAAATTAACTGATTCATTTTGGGCGGATATTTTTGTGGTTGGAATAAGGATAGAGACTATTAAGACTGAAACAATAAAACAAAACATTAAGGACTTCTTCATTTCACCACCTGGGTCCAGTTCGATTGTAAAGGGAAATAGCAAATTTAAAGAACTTGGATTGTTTTTTTATTATAAACGAGGTTATTGGATTCTACAACAGAAAAACGGATGAAACAGCAACCTGAAATTGTTCGAAATTAGCAAAAAAGAAATGCCAGACAACATGCCGGGAGAAATAAAATGAACAATCTAAATGACCGATGATGAATTACTTCTCAGACAAAACCGGTTGTCATACAGTCTATCCCCAGGAGAACGCCCATGTCGAACGTTACCATCCCACTAAAGACGAGGAGTCTTATATCCGCCAATTGCTTTCCATTCTTTCCAATAAGGACTTCTTCCTTGAAGCTATAAATTATCTTATCCTACAATGTCGTTAGAAAAAAATCTTCCCTTTAAAGACGTTCCCCTTGGGAACATCTTGTTGCTGCTTTTCCTGATTTAGATGCTAAAATCAGGTTCGTACCCCCTATCCATCTGGATAATATCGCTTTCCAGCTCGGTGATTGGAGTGGTTAATATCCGCAGGCTTCTCACCTTCACGGATTGTCTCAAACCGGCGCGATCCTGTTTCCGTTTTCGTCAAACAGCTGCCGCTTGATCTCCTCCGCTTCTTCTGGGGTGACTTCTCTTACGCTAGCCCAGCCGCCGCCCATACCGTCGAGGTCCATTTTCAGCTGTCCACTATACGGTGGAACGATCCATCTCTCAAGACCTTCGTACCTCTCAACATGATATCCTTTCATGCGGAACAGTACATAAGCCTTTCCATCTAACGGATCGTTTTTTGATCTAATATGCACGTATTTGTAGTACTTCCACATATCAACTCCTTTTATGGCGTCCAATTCTTGAGTAGATTGAATAAATCTGGTGGCAAATAGCCTTTCCATTTCTCAATCATCCACTTTTCAGTAATTTTTTTGATGTCATTGCTCGCGAGCCTTGACTGATTTACCTCGTAGTCGTAGTGAATATCGTTCTTTATTTCATAGCTTCCAGGTGTATGAGATCTTAACTCGGAGCTCAACCAATCTCTGTTAAAGACATAATGCAATCCTTGATAAACCCTACCTGAACCAAAGTGATTAGTTATCTTTTTTGAGTGAATCCAGCGTGCTCTAATTGCTCTCTCACT
>Ga0255341_1002042_pt1 | contig 26664 bp, 23 predicted proteins | sample wastewater_treat_8_FD_192418 | JGI IMG/M metagenome (GOLD analysis project Ga0255341, IMG submission 192418) | Wastewater microbial communities from Lulu Island WWTP, Vancouver, Canada - plant12 | ecosystem: Engineered > WWTP > Wastewater > Unclassified | place: Canada: Vancouver, British...
TAATGCAAGAATAATTCAAACCTGCTGTCCTTTCAATTGGAAATTCTTTCTGAAAGCATGATTTTATTCATTGACACAGGCACCGCACGTCAAAAATTATACTGATTGCCTTCATATCATTCTTATAAATCTATGATTCTCATGTTTAGAGAAGGCTTCAAAATTCAGTAGTAATGACTTTCAGGAGATAATATGAGCGAAGAATTAGTTGATATCAGAACCCAAAGAATAGAAAAAATCAATAAGCTTAAAGCCAAAGGAATAAATCCGTATCCTCTTCGTTTCGCAAAAGAAAATGAAATCGCAAAGATACTAGCCGATTTCAATGAAGAAAAACCGCAGAATGTATCAATTGCCGGAAGAATAAAATCAAAGCGCGAAATGGGAAAAGCAACATTCTGCAATATCGAAGACATGAGCGGAAACATCCAGCTCTATGTCGCTGCAGATAAACTGGGCGAATCAGAATACGAAGACTTCAAATCTTTTGACCTCGGAGATATCGTGGGCGTCAAAGGTGAAACGTTCAGAACTAAACGCGGTGAAATATCCATAAAAACTGAAAGCATGGTTCTGCTTTCAAAATGCCTCCGCCCTCTTCCCGTTGTCAAAGAAAAAGATGGAAAGATTTTTGACGAGTTCGCAGATAAAGAAACAAAATACCGTCAGAGATATATTGATCTTATCGTAAATCACAAGACCAAAGAAGATTTCATCATGAGAAGCCGAATTGTTTCAGGAGTGCGTAAAATTCTCGAAGAGAAGGGTTTCCTTGAAGTTGAAACTCCGATGATGCATCCGATAGCAGGCGGAGCCGCCGCGCGTCCTTTCATTACTCATCACAATGCCCTTGATATGACTCTATATCTAAGAATTGCACCTGAGCTTTATCTCAAGCGTCTTGTTGTAGGCGGATTTGAAAAAGTTTTTGAAATGAACAGAAATTTCCGAAACGAAGGAATTGATACCCGTCATAACCCTGAATTTACAATGATTGAAATGTATCAGGCTTATGCGGATTACAAAGACATGATGAATCTTGCCGAGGAAATATATTCAACACTTGCCCAGAATCTTTTCGGCACAACTGAAATAGACTATCAGGGAGAAAAAATCAATCTAGCAAAAGGCTGGAAGCGCATAGGATATGTTGAAGCACTAAAAGAATACGCAGGAGTCGATTTCTCAGTTATCAAAACTCTTGAAGAAGCAAAAGCAGCTGCAAAATCATGCGGAGTTAAAGCCGATGATTTCAAAAGCATCTGGTCAATCGCGGATGAAATCTTCAGTGAAAAAGTTGAACACAAATTTATCAATCCGACTTTTCTGACGGATTACCCTAAAGAACTTTCACCTCTTGCGAAATCGCGCGAAGATAATCCTGACTATGTAGAACGTTTTGAACTTTTCATTGCAGGCAGGGAAATGGCAAATGCTTTCACAGAGCTGAATGACCCTTTTGACCAAAAGGAACGCTTTGAAGCTCAGGTAGAAAAAAAGAATGCCGGAGATGAAGAAGCAACTGAAATGGATTCCGATTATATTACGGCACTTGAATACGGACTGCCACCAGCCGGCGGAATGGGCATCGGAATCGACCGTATGATTATGCTTTTTGTTAATACAGCATCTATCAAGGACACAATTCTCTTTCCTCTTTTAAGGCAGGACAAGTGATTTATACGTAACAAACGCCCGGCAAAAAACACATACACATACATATATGATTAAACCAAAGTTCTTATTTTTTGCCGCGGCTGTCTTTTTACCTATATTATCCTTTTCCGAAGAACCATCTGACCGCAAAAAAGAAAATCCGATTGAAACTATAAATAAATTTATTGATTTCAATGAAAAATTTTCGATAAGAGTTTTCCATAACCCTTCAACATTTATGACTCTTTCAATGATTAAAAATGATGAAAGTGTTGAATATAAAGCAAATCACAAAGGGGCGCTTGGTCTTGGATTATCATATAACGGTTTCGGATTATCCGCTATTGTCAAAAAAAACAAAGATTGTTTTAAAGATGAAGATGAATATGGTAATACAAATTACAATGATTTGACTTTTTCCAAATATGGTAAGCACATAGGTGCAGAATTTTTTTTCAGAAGATATTCCGGCATGTATATAGAAAACTATCCTTCATCACTACCTCAGCAAGGGAAAAAGCGCAATGATATTGAACTTACATTTATTGGGTGTTATATCAACTATACTTTTTTTGAAGAATTTTCTTTTAACGAAATACTAAAACAATCAGAAAGAAGCCTTGGGTTCTCGTGGTCTCCTTTAGTTGGAGTATATTATGACTACTTCAATTTTACTTCAGACGGCAATCTCATTCCTCAGGATAGAAGGGAGGATTTTCCTGAATTTCTCCAAATAAATTCATCATCATATTCCGGGGGAGGGATATTGGCAGGAATAGGAGCGAAATACTGCTTCACTATAAAAATATATGTTTCAGCATCACTTTCATTTGGATACGGAAAAGGACAACTTAAAATGAAGGCAGAAGACAATTCATCTAAAATAGCTTCAAATTCTAAAGCCATTGTTAAACTTGCACTTGGTTTTAACGGCGACAAATTCGGCTGCGGGATAATCGGTTCTTCTGAGGAATCAATTTACCGAATAAACGGCAGCGCGTCCATAACTCCATTCGCCAATTATATTGAAATCTTTTTACTTTTTAGATTCTAATTATTGGAAAATAACCCTATCGGAAAGTTCGTTAGGATTATTCTTCCTCGGCGGAAATTCATCTTTAAGAATTTTTTCAAAAGATTCAATTGTCTCAATAATTCCTCTTTCAGCATTATTCTTCTTAATATTTTTTGCAGCATCTCTCGCGTAAGTTTTCAATCCTTCAATTCCTATTCTTGAAACAATACCTTCATCAGCCAGAATATATATTCTTCTCTCGAGAAGAGAAAGTAGAATCAAAATTCCCGTCTTATCAACAGTGCGGTCAAGATGATTCTGATAAAATATCTGTTCTGCTTTCTTATGAATTTCAGCTTCTTTTCTTCCTTTTGATAAAAATAAATATTTCAATGAAGGAAAAATAAAAAACAACAGATTGAAAACAAAAAAGAAAATAAGAAACATGCCGAACATTGTCTCGGGAAGATAGCTATTAAACAAGAATGAAAGCTTATCAAATCCTGACAGCGGAATCAATTTAACACAGAGATAAGAAGCCAGCACTGATGCAAATGAAGACACTGAAATTCCGATGTCAAGATACCGGCTTGACGCAGGAGTAACCGCGACGACAATTTCTCCGCTTGTCATCTTTTCAACACTGCGTATTTTATCTTCAATCGTTACAATTGAATCTTCGCTTAAAATTCTTTCCTTTTTCATTACCAACCTCCGCTTGCTCCGCCGCCGCCGAAACGGCCTCCGCCGCCGGAAAATCCGCCACCGGAAAATCCGCTTCCGCCCGAAAATCCCCCGCCTCTTCTTCCTCCCAAAGAACTTAAAATAAAAAAAGTGCCGAGAAATGGAATAATCAGACCGATTATAAATCCGAAAGGAATTAAAAATATGATCGAAATGATAGAAGCTTCTGCAGTAAACTTATAAAATATAAGAGGAAGCGCAATTGCTCCTGTTATACCGCCGAGAATCTTTTTTATTTTTCCGAGAATGAATATCATAACAAATAAGACTACAATAAACACTGTCGGAGATTTTTTCGAATCAGTTGCATTAGAATTGTCTGCGATATAAGTTCCTTTAACTGCAGATATTATAGAATCAATTCCTCTGCTTAAACCTTCATCATATTTTCCGGCTTTGAACATGGGAGTTATTTCATTATCGATAATTCTTCCGGACGTTAAATCAGTCAGTTTATCTTCAAGACCGTATCCGACTTCAATCCGCATTTTCCGGTCTATCTTCGAAAAGATAAGAATTACACCGTTATCTTTTCCTTTTTGACCGATCTTCCATTTTTCAGCAGTTTTAATTGAAAATTCTTCAATTGGATATCCTTCAAGCGAGTTCACAGAGAGAACTACGATCTGAGTGGAATCAGTTTTTTCAATTTCTGTTATTTTGGCTTCAATTGCTTTTTCTGTTTCTTCAGAAAACATATCAGCATAATCGTTAACTCTTGATTTCAGCTCAGGAATTTCCTGCGCTGAAAGAAGAAGCGGAAAAACAGAAACGAAGAAAAAAACAAACAGTAGTTTCTTCATTCGAAATTAACCTCTGGAGCTTTATCTGCTCCCTCCGACGCCTTGAAAGATTCTTTTGCTTCAAGATGAAGCATAAGAGAGTTTGTCACAGAATTAGGAAAAGTTCTGATAGAAGTATTAAAGATTCTTACAGCTTCATTATATCTTGTGCGGGCAACCGTAATTCTATTTTCTGTCCCTTCAAGCTGATTTTGAAGATCGGCAAAATTCTGGCTCGCTTTAAGATCCGGATATTTTTCAACAACAACCATCAAACGCGAGAGAGCTCCGGAAAGCGAATCCTGAGCGGATTGAAAATTAGCCATCGCATTTTTATCTTTAAGCATTTCAGGCGAAAGTTGAACTGATGTTGCCTTAGAACGGGCTTCGGTAACCAGAGTAAGTGTTTCCTTTTCGTGTGAAGCATACGCCTTAACGGTTTTAACCAGATTCGGAATCAAATCCATACGGCGCTGATATGCGGCTTCAACATCTCCCCATGCGGCCTTTACTGTTTCTTCATTCGCCTGCATCGTATTGTAACCGCATCCGGAAAGAATCAGGAATGAACCCAGTAGAACATAAATATATTTTTTCATTTTTGTCTCCATAAAATATTTAATGACATAATAACAGTTATCAATAAATCAGTCAAGCGGTGATAAATATTTTTCTTCTTAACATTTTGCGGTATAATAAAGTTTATAACGGGGTTTATGAAAAATAGTCTCAAAGAAATTCAGGAAGTATATTCAAGAATCAAACCGGAAATTGAAAACCGTATCACTGAATTTAAAAAAATCAGAGAAAAAGCTTCAGATAAGGAGCTTTTCCATGAACTTGTTTTCTGTATCATGACTCCGCAGTCAAAGGCAAAGTCATGCGGAAAAGCGCTTGAAATTCTTAAAATGAATAATCTTGTCTTTAACGGAACACCTGAAGAAATAAGTGACAAAATAAATATCGTAAGATTCAGAAATAACAAGGCGAGATATATCGTTGAGGCACGTGCGAAATTCACCGAAACCAATAAATTTAAAATGAGAGAAATACTCTTCTCTCAGGGCAATGTACAGAAAATCCGCGAATGGCTTGTAAAAAATATCAAAGGAATCGGATATAAAGAAGCAAGCCACTTTCTGCGCAATACCGGATTCGGCGACGAAATCGCAATTCTTGACAGGCATATATTAAAAAACATGATTATTTCAGGGATTCTAAAAGAGAAGCCGAAAACTCTATCTCCCGCAATGTATATGGAGATAGAGAAAAAGCTGATTGATTTCAGCAAAAGAATCAAAATACCGGCCGACCACCTCGACTTCGTATGGTGGTACAAAGAGGCCGGTGAAGTTTACAAGTAATCAGATCTTGAAAAAATGAGTTTCTTCCTTCAGAACATTTGCCATATCAGCAAGTTTCTCGGAACTTGCTGCAATTTCTTCAGCTCCCGACGAATTTGAAAGAGTCGATTCATTTATATTCGACATTGATTTAATTATTTCTTCGATTGCATTCTTGTGTTCAAACATGCGTTTATCAATTACAGATGCAAGATTGCGCACATTGTCGGCAGTACGATTAACAAGTTCATTAGTTTCCATCTGCTGACGCATTGTGTCATAATTTTTATTTATTATCTTATTTATTGTCTTTATTTCATCAACAACCTTTGAAACTGTTTCAATGGAAACAACAACATTTCTGATTCCTGAATCGATTTCAGTATTATTTACCTTTATTATCTGGTCAATGTCCATAATACTGTTAGCAGTCTGATCTGCAAGTTTAGAAATCTCATCAGCTACGACAGCAAAACCTCTTCCAGACTCACCTGCCCGGGCTGCTTCAATTGCTGCATTAAGAGAAAGAAGATTTATCTGTTCAGAAATATCTTTTATTATACCTACAATATTTTCCATATCTTTTGAACTCTGAAGAATTTTTGACATACCGTCATTCATAGCAACAAGAGACTTGTTACTTTCTTCAGCTTCAACAACAATCTGCTCAGAAATAACAAAAGATTCTTTGACAGAAGTGCTCATCTCCTCAATCATAACACTAAGACCTTTAATTCTGTCGTACAGTGAATCGATCTGATCAACCTGATCTTTAATATTGGTATTAACAACCGTAATTCCGTCAGATAGACTTTCGATGGTAGCGGAAATTTGTTCGCTTGTAGCCGACTGACTCTGAGCATTTTCAGCAAAGGAATCCGAAGTCTTGAACATTTCTCCGGTTGCAGTTGAAAGCTGCTGACTCATCTTAATGATGTTATTCATAATCGCATGAATCTTTTCTGAAAATGTTTTTAATGCCCGCTGAAGAAGGACAACTTCATCATTAGTTTTTTCATTACTGAGCTTATCAAATTTGATTGCGAGATTACCTGAAGCAAGACTATCTACCATGCCGGTTACTTTCCGAAGCGGGCGTCTGATTATAAAATTAACAAAAACATATAATACTGTAATAAGAATAACTCCGACAGCAAGTATACCGAAAATAACATAATTGCGTATCTGCCGGCTTGGTCCGAGCATATCATTTTCGGATGCATGAGCCATTACGATCCATTCATATTCAGGAACATAAATATACGATGCCATTTTTTTCTCCTGGCTGTATACACTTGTAGAAACATCATAATACTCAATTTTACCTTTCTTGTTGGCTATAACTTCCTTAATATATTGTTTGCCTCTGAGATCTTTTTTATCCAAAAAGTTAGCACCCTCACTAAATGGATGAACCTCCAGCTTTCCAAGATCCTGACCTTCTTTCGCATTTATTACTATAACCCCGCCGCCTTTTCCGATTAAAACACTTCTGAGTTTTTCACGCATGTCTCGCTGACCGTTTGAAAGATCGAGAGCGAACTCATAAATGCCTGTTGTCTTTTTATTTTCAATAATAGGAACGTAAACCGCTATATAAGGTCTGTCCAAAATATTAACAGCGCCTTTGAAAGAAGACCCCTTAATCAATTCCTTATACTCTTGAGACTCACGTTTAAGAGTCTCGCCTATAGCACGCTCACCGGATGGTCTGTTTATAGGAGTCATAACACGGACAAAATCGTCACCTTTCTGTTTCAGAAGAGAAACACTCACTCTGCTTTGGCTTTTAAATGAATCAACATCTTTCTCAGTGATTTTTCCAGTAGGGAAACGGGCCATAAATACATCTGCGATTTTCGAAGTTGAGTACATAACAGAATCATTATAGATGTTAATCATTTCATATGTCTGAGAGTTTACTATCTGCAACTTCTCGTATGCTTCTTTTTCGGCATTAAGTGTAAGCATATACCCTATCAATCCGGATATTATAATTAGAAACAATGATATTATCACAATCTGAATGACCGCAATTTTTATCCCGATTGATGCCTTATGAAAAAGATTCATACAACCTCTTTTATGCCGAAGATATCTAAAGAAAACGTTTTCGTCAACTTATTGCCATTATTTAGACCAACGGGACGGTGTAAAGAAAATTATTTTTCACTTTGTACCGCTTTTGTACCGCACTTTCATAATCGGCATAGTTTATTCGATTCTCATGAACTTTACTATATATTTTTTATTTTTATCGCAGGATAAATTAATATTTTTTTTCAAAACCAACTTATTAAAGGAGATTTTAAAACTCATTGCACAGGTATGAAAATATCAATCTCGGATTCATTGGAATCAGGTTTAAATCTTTCATCATAATATTCAAAATCATACGATCTGTCTGCTTTATATCCTGATTCTGGAATCCATTTCTCATATGCGGCAGTTATTGTTTCCGATATAGCAGAAGGAATTCCTTTATGAGTAAATACGGCATATTTTGCAGGAGGTATAATTTTCAAACTCATCTCAACAGGCAAATCATCAAAAGAATCGACCTGAACAGAAGGCATGTAGAAAAATTTGCCGCTTTCAAAAAAAACTTCATTATAACATTCAAGGCCGAACCCTGGACTTGAACAAGCTGAAGAGAAATCAGAAAATTTTTGAATTTTTGCAGAACTTTTCAAAAACATTCTCCATACTTCTTTAATTTCATTTTTATCCTTTGTAAAAATGGAAATTCCCGCAAGTTTGATTTCCCCGATTTCTTTTATTACTGGCGATAATACTATTGTCTTATCGCATGAATTCTTTATCTTATGTAATGACAATTCCGGAATAAACTTTGCAGATAAATCTTTTCCCTTAAGTCGGCATCTTCCCGGAGTTATTCCAAAATAATCTTTGAATGCACGGGTGAATCCCTCCTGAGTATTAAACTGGTACTCAAGAGCAGTCAGCATTATATCCTTTCCATTTAATAGAATTTCCTTTGCCGCCTGAGTGAGTCTTCGTCTGCGCAAATACTCTCCGGGACTCATGCCGGTAAGCTCAATAAATACACGTGAAAAATGATAAACAGAATAGGTTGAATGAAAAGCAATCTGTTCGGAAGTGATTTTCCTGGTAAGATTGTTATCTATAAACTTAATCGCATATAAAATGTTTTCTTTACTTTTCATATTTAATTTCTCAAGTGATTACATATATTGAACAATACTTCGCATAACGAAAATTACATTTCAATTATTTATTTATAATATTTTTATTGATTTTTACAATTCATATAATATCTTTTGGTATCTTTTATTTTTTATGAAAGAATTCTATAAATAATGCAATCATATTAATTCGATTGCATAATGATTGAGGTACAAATGAAAAATCTTCTGCCAATTCTCATCCTACTTTCTGTTGTCGGCTGTCTATCTACTACTCTAACTGAACAAGGCAAAAAAGTACAGCTTCTGATGAAAGAAGAAGCTCCCAAAGAATATCAATTAATCGATGATATTGCGACAACCGGACTTGGAGAATCAAATGTTATCGGTGTTAAAAATAACCTAAGAAATAAAACCGCGGCACTCGGAGGAGATCTGGTAGTAGTTGATACCATTGAAATGCATAATGGAGAGGGCGGAACCTATTACACCGGAAACGGAAGAGCATACAAACTGAAAAAGAAATAGTTTCTTCCTCTAAGAATAGCCGGTAGATTATTCTTCCGGCTATTTCTTTATCTCTTATATTTCTGTTTAGGAAGTTTGACGGGCTTCGGATTAAGAAGAACCCACTTGACTGCATTTTTTGCAAGCTGAAGACTGTCTCCGTTTTTCTTTTTTATTTCTCTTATATTAGTTTCTGTTTCAGAAATTTCTCTGTCTGAGATTTTTTTGCCGCTAGAAATCAAAACAAGAAAAGCATCCGCCATTTTTTTATATTCATTATCCCAGTTTATTCCGCCGTTAGATTCCAGCTCTATATGTATGCGGTCCGAAATTCTTATAACTTCTCCCTGAACAGTATCAGCACATCCAGAAGGCGGAACGAGCATTTCCCATAATTCATCATGCTGCTTTTTCCAATTTTTGGATTTAACTTTTATAGGTTTTTTAATATCATGTTCAACCCTGCGGGGAACCGGCGCGACACAGAAAAGCCTGTAAAGCTCATCAAGAGCATCACTAACCTTTTTAACACATCTGGGATTGAAATTTTTTCTGTGAAACTCAAAATTCGAACCTATTCTCTCAACAAATTCCGGTACTTTCTTTGTTTTTTTTGCACCCCTACAGAGAAGGTATTCGGATATTTTTAAAGTTTCTTCTATATCTGTATTACTGCAGCCTAACAAAGCAACTTCAAGTGGCGTCAGCTTTGCTTTATTAAGCTCATTTACCTTTGACCCTGCTTCAACAAGAGTTTTTATATTTTCATAATTATGAGAATCCGCGGCGGCATGAAGAGGCGTACCGATTGAGGCTGTTTTGCTGTTTACATCCGCACCGAGTTCAATTAAATATTTTATCTTTCCTTTTCTGCTTCGTGATCTTTCATGTAATGGAGTATTTCCCCAAGTATCGGCAGCTTCGATATCTGCACCGTTTTTTATAAGCCATTTAGCTAGAGAATTACGACAATTATCGAAAGCAAGAGCAGTTTGTTTTCCATATCCTCCTCTTGCGTTGATATCACATGTGTCAAAAACTGATTTCAATTTCTCTATATCACCTTTCTCAAGAAGTTCTTCAAAATTTTTAGGCAGCATCTTTTTCTTCATTTTTAACCACTTCATATTAGAAATAATCTTTATAAATTTATAGCAAACATAAACCAGTCAAATATTATTTATAATTCAAATAATCCGAATCTGCTAAAGTAGCATGCGAATATTAACAAAAAAGGCTGACCCGGAGGTCAGCCTTTTAATACTCTTTAAACCGGAATTACCATTTCTGTTCAGCAAGACGTTTGTAAGTTGCAAGTCTCCATTTAGCATTCTCTTCACTCGCTTTGAATAATTCTTCAGCGACATCAGGGAATTCTTTCTTGAGAGATGTGTAACGTACTTCTCCGCCGATAAAGCTCTGGAATTTTGACCAATCAGGTTCTTTTGAATCAAGACTGAATGGATTCTTTCCTTCTTTTTCAAGAAGCGGATTGTATCTCCAAAGATGCCAGTATCCGCACTCAACAGCCTGTTTAGCTTCGAGCTGAGTTTTACCCATCCCCTGTCTGAGACCGTGATTGATACAAGGAGCGTAAGCAATGATAAGTGAAGGACCTGGATATGCTTCAGCTTCTTTGAGAACGTTATAGTAATGAGCCTGATTAGCACCCATAGAAACCTGAGCAACGTAAACATAACCATAGCTTGCAGCCATGAGTCCAAGATCTTTTTTGCGTATACGTTTTCCGCTTGCGGCAAACTTAGCAATCGCAGCTACCGGAGTAGATTTAGATGCCTGTCCGCCTGTATTTGAATAAACTTCAGTATCAACAACAAGAACGTTCACATCCTCGCCTGAAGCAAGAACGTGGTCAAGTCCGCCGTAACCGATGTCATATGCCCATCCGTCTCCGCCGAATACCCACTGGCTTGTCTTAACAAGATACTGCTTGAGGTTCATTATATCTTTTGCCCAAGCTTCGCTTCTGCCGGCAAGAACAGCTTCAACCTTGTCTGAAACTTCTCTTGATTTTTCGCCGTTGTTTTTGTTTTCGATCCATGCTTTGAAAGCTTCTGCTACATCACCGGTTGCGCCGGCAGCCATAGCTTCAGTCATAAATCTTTCGATTCTGTCTCTCATCTGACGAACACCGAGGAACATACCGAGACCGTATTCAGCATTATCTTCGAACAGTGAGTTACCCCATGCTGGGCCCTGACCTTTCGCATTCACTCTATAAGGAGTTGAAGGACAAGATCCGCCGTAAATAGACGAACATCCTGTAGCATTGGCAATCATCATTCTATCGCCGAAAAGCTGAGTGATGAGTTTAATATAAGGAGTTTCACCGCAACCGCCGCATGCTCCTGAGAATTCAAAAAGAGGCTGAGCAAACTGCGAGTTCTTAACATTTCCTGTTCCGGTTATGCTGCTCTTGTAAGTAACATTTTTCTCAATCGCGAGCCAGTGATCAGCTTCTTTAAGCTGAGACTCAAGAGGCTTCATAACGAGAGCCTTGCCTTTTGGAGCAGGACAAACGTCAGCACAGTTTCCGCAACCAGTACAGTCAAGAGGAGAAACCTGCATTCTGAAAGAATATGCTTCAAGTCCTTTACCAACAGCTTTAATCGTGTTGATATCAGCCGGAATCTTTTTCTTTTCATCTTCACTGATAAGGAATGGTCTGATTACAGCGTGAGGACAAACATAAGAACACTGGTTACACTGAATACAAGTATCAGATACCCATTCAGGAACATTAACCGCGATTCCGCGTTTTTCGAATTCAGTAGTTCCGTTAGGGAAAGTACCGTCTTCTCTTCCTGCAAATGCACTAACCGGAAGAAGATCTCCGTCCTGACCATTGATAACTTCGACTACATTCTTAACAAATTCAGGAGCATCAGCAGACGATAATGACGGAAGTGATGTCGCTTTTAGAGATTTCCATTCAGCAGGGATTTCGATCTTAACGAGTTCATTCGCGCCTTTATCCACAGCGTCATTATTCATTTTAACGACATCGTCGCCCTTTTTACCGTATGATTTTTTGATAGCTTCTTTGATGAATTTTACAGCTTCGTCATAAGGAATAACGGCTGAAAGTTTGAAGAAAGCGGACTGAAGAATAGTGTTAGTTCTACCTGTCATTCCGAGATCTTCGGCGATTTTTGTGGCATTAATGATGTAGAATTTTACATCCGCATCGGCAAGCTGCTTCTTAACTTTTTCAGGAAGATGCTTCTTAGTTTCTTCTGCATCCCAGATTGAATTGAGAAGGAAAGTTCCGCCTTTTTTAATTCCTTTAAGCATATCATACTTATCAAGATATGAAGGCTGTGAACAAGAAATAAAATCAGGAGTATTAACAAGATACGGCGATCTGATTGGTTTGTTTCCGAATCTCAAGTGCGATACGGTAAAACCGCCACTCTTTTTTGAATCATATGCAAAATATGCCTGAGCATACATATCAGTGTGGTCACCGATGATTTTAATTGAGTTTTTATTCGCACCAACAGTTCCGTCTGAACCGAGACCGAAAAACTTACATTCAATTGTGCCCTGTGGAACAACTGAAATATCTTCTTTCATAGGAAGAGACTGGAAAGTCACATCATCTACGATACCGACAGAAAAACTGTCTTTAGGCTCTTTCATTTTTAGATTATCGTAAACAGAAGCAATCATTGCAGGAGTAGTATCTTTTGAAGAAAGACCGTATCTTCCGCCGACAATCATTGGAGCATTCGGTTTTCCGTAGAAAACGCTCTTGATGTCAAGATAAAGCGCTTCACCAGCAGAACCAGGCTCTTTTGATCTGTCAAGAACCGCTACGCGTTTAACAGATTTAGGCATTACATCAAAAAGGTATTTTGTTGAGAAAGGTCTGAAAAGATGAACGATTACTGCGCCGACTTTCTCACCGTTATTGTTGAGATAGTCAATTGTTTCACGAACTGTTTCACTGATTGAACCCATACATACGATGATGTTCTCTGCTTCAGGTGCGCCGTAATAAACGAAAGGTTTATATTCTCTTCCGACGATCGCAGACATTTTTTTCATGTAATCTGCAACGATATCAGGAACAGCATCATAAAATTTATTACATGCTTCGCGTGCCTGAAAGAACACGTCAGGATTCTGAGCAGTTCCTTTTGTAACAGGGTGATTCGGATTTAGAGCTTCAGATCTGAATTTCTTAACCGCATCCATGTCTACAAGTTTAGCAAGTTCAGCATAATCGACAACTTCAACTTTCTGAATTTCGTGAGAAGTTCTGAAACCGTCAAAAAAATGAAGGAAAGGAACACGCGATTTTATTGCCGCAAGATGGGCAACAGAACCAATGTCCATTACTTCCTGAACGCTTCCGGTACAGAGCATAGCAAAACCAGTCTGTCTTGTAGAATAAACGTCAGTGTGGTCACCGAAAATTGAAAGAGCGTGCGACGCAAGCGCACGAGCCGAAACATGAAGTACGCCTGGAAGAAGTTCTCCAGCGATTTTATACATGTTAGGAATCATCAAAAGAAGACCCTGAGAAGCCGTATATGTGGTAGTCAAAGCTCCGGCCTGAAGGGATCCGTGAACAGCACCAGCCGCTCCTCCTTCCGACTGCATTTCAACAACCTTTACCGGTTCGCCGAAAATATTTTTCTTTCCTTTTGCCGCCCATTCATCAGTATATTCTGCCATATTTGATGAAGGGGTAATAGGATAGATCGCCGCCACTTCTGTGAAAGCGTAGGAAACATGGGCTGCCGCCATATTCCCGTCCATAGTCTGCATAGACCGTGCCATTATTACACCTCGAGATATTTAAAATGATCTTTCAATATTCTGAAATGGTTAGCTCGAAGAAATTCAGATATTGAGTCAATAGATCGACAATATAAGGAAGAAATTCCCCAATGTCATATTTAATTTATTTTATGGGCTGATATTGTCAAGACTAATGTTTTCAATATCTTTAGAATTCACATATTTGTCATATTTCCAATAATAAGTGTGAAATATTTATTATTTACTGATAAATCCTAATCCAATCTATTTCAAGTCTACATGGAAAAACTGAAGTGGAATCAGGATTTCCTTCCCAATCAGGTCCGACAGGAAGACTGAATCGAATAATGAATGGTTTTGAAGGGACACCCCTTTCCGACGAAAAATAAAAAATTCCGTCTACAAACCATCTTGTTGAATCTTTATCCCACTCAACTGAATAGATGTGAAAATCCCGTGACAAATCTTCCTTAAATAAATGGCTCCCGTTAACCATTCCATGCGCAGATGGATTACCATAATGATTGGTAAAATATGCAGTAGAAGAATCATGTCCCAGCACTTCAACTATGTCAATTTCAGGCGGCCAGGTTCCGTCTACCGGCGTCATCCAGAAAGCCGAAAGGATACCTTTTGTAGACGCCACCTTAATCTTTGCCTCAAAGCGACCATACTTCCATGACAATTTTGAATTAACCTCACCTGAAGTATATTCTGCAGAAACTGTTCTTCCTGGATTATCCGCTCTAAGCGATAATCCTTTCCACGACTCTCTTCTCGCCGTCAGTATAAGTTTTCCGTTTTCGACCGAAACGTTATCCGGCGTATAAGCCTGATCTTCATTATTCCAGTTTAATCCCTGATTTGAGACCCACCAGACAGATTTATCAAGTTTCCCAGAATTGAAATCATCCTCAAAAACAATTTTATCATAAATATTTTTTTTTCTAATATTTACTGATTTATTAGAATTACAGGCAAATCCCGCAGCTGCAAATATAATCCAAAGCACAAACAATCTTTTGTTCAAAAATATATCTTCCTTTATCAGAAACAGATCAATAAAAACTTAATCCGTTTTATATCACTTATTTGAAAATCTTTGACAATTATGATCAATTGCAAAAAACTCTTGCAGTGTACGAATTTCAGATTCTTATAAAATCTTATTTCTATTGTAACTATATAAAAAATAATTCTGAAAAACTTGGGTATCTCATCATTATTCCAAAACTGTTATCATATTTTCAGAGTGGGCCCTATCTAAGCAGTGATACCCTTTCAAGATATTTGCGAATATCGAACTTACGCTCAAGACCTTTTGAATTCATATATCTCACCTTGCCGAAAATTTTCCTTTCAGGCCAGGCACGGTCATGTTTTCCGAAACACCAATCAACACCTGCATAACTATTCGGATCATTTCCATCGAGAGCATATTTATTATTAAGAAAAAGAGCTGTTGAAAAAGCTTCTTCAGGAGTTCTGCTCCATTCAAGGATTTTCTTTCCCCAATACATTCTCATATAATTATGAATCTTGCCAGTTACTAAAAGTTCTTTCTGCGCGGCATTCCAATATTCATCATGAGTTGAGGCAGTTTCAAGCAATTCACGCGAGTAAATGTATTCCCGTGAATGAATACGGTTTTCTTCTAATGTCCTGCGACTCCATTCAGGAAGGCCGAAATAATTCTTGTAATTCGGATTATATTTCACAAAATTGAAGGAAAGCTCTCTTCTAACTATAAGTTCATCCAAAAACTTTGAAGGATCTATTCCTGTTTCAATTGCATCAACCGCTACTTTTAACGGTGAAATTTGACCGAAATGCAGATATGGTGAAAGGTTTGACTGACAATCAACAGAAGGATCACTTCTAAGTTCCGCATAATTCGAGAGATTGTTATCCAGAAAGAAATTCAACCTCTTCACAGCTTCACCTTCACCTGGAACGAAAAATGAACTTTCAGGTACAGAATTATCGGAAATTAAAAGAAGGGAATTCAATTCCGAATCAGATATTCCTTCGAAATCACTGTAATTCAATTGATTTACCGGGGTTATTGTCTCGATTTTAAACAAATATTCATTAATAAATCTATTTATTTTGGGACGAAAAGTCGCAGCAGAATATTCTTCCTTTGAGCTGACAAGAGTAACCGGACATACAGTTTCAGTTTCAACCTTTATTAAAGGAATATTCTCAATTGCTGAAGCAATTTCCTTTTCATTTTCACAATTATGAACAAAATAAGCTTTATCGGTTACTATTATTTCTGCTTTGGATAACAATCGTGGGAGATTCGAATAGCTACGGCAAATTACAAATGATATTCCGGCCGATATGAATCTTTTCTTTAACTCCAGAATACCTTTCAGCTGAAAAGTTAAATGTCGTAAGCTGAAAGGATAACAATCATCAACACAAAAAACAGCCAAAAGAGGCAATTTTCGGAAATTTGCCTCATTAACAGCATAATTTAAGGCAAAATTATACTCAAATCTTGCCGCTCTTCTAATCCAAAGCAAAACATACTGACCTTTTAAAAGTTTTCTTCCATTACAAAATTCAAGTTGTGATGAATTCGGAAGAGTTAATGATGGAATCTTCAAGAGTTGTTTTTCCTGTATTCAGAAATTGATCTTCTTACATCATTCTCATCGAAGTAAAGTACTGTTATAAATAATGAAAGGAAAAGAATTACCGCAGAAACAAGAAATATTCGCTCAATTGCAGAAGACATTCCGCCAAATGCCGATTTTAAAGCCATGTCAAATTGTGCGACATTATCAGCAGACACATTCTCTCTAATTGCAGCAAGTTTTTCAGGATCAGATAGTATTTTCGGGTTTCTCATTAAATCCGAAAGCTCCCTTGATACTCCGGGAATAGACAAGATTTTCATTTCTGCATTCATTTTATATGACATTATCGCTCCTAAAAATGCTGAACCAACAGCCCCGCCCATATTGCGAAAAAATTGAAGAAGAGATGTCACAAGACCAACTTGCTTAAGAGAAAAAAGGCTTTGAGGTGCCGCATTATAAACCGGAAAAGTTAATCCTATTCCGAATCCAGCGAAACCGGAAAAAAGTATTATATAATCAATTCCAGCCTTCGCACCAAAGAGACCTATACTCAGCATTCCAGCAAATGCCATGAATAATCCGATTGAAGCTAAGAACTTAAAAAGATATCGATGAGTAAGAATTCTTCCCGATATATTACTGGATAATATCATCAAAACCATCATTGGCATCATAATCATTCCCGATTCTGTTGCACTTTTACCCTTTGCACTCTGAAGATACAAAGGCAGAAAAATCGCAGCACCGAATATTGCCATATTTCCCAAAGAAGAAGAAATTACGGAAGAGGCAAAAACTTTCTCTTTAAAAAAATGCAAAGAAAGAAGTGGTTCTTTCGATTTTTTTTCTATTGAAATAAAAACAGCAAAAGCAATAATTGATAAGGCGAATAACACCAATATGTCGAGGGAATAAACCGGTCTTTTTCCTGCTTCCGTAACCGCAAATAGAAAAGGCGCTACAAAAAGTATAAAAGCACCAACACCTGGATAATCAATCCTTCTTTTCTCATCATGGTGATTAACTGTATGGAGATTGCAATATATAAGGAAAAAAGCAACAATTCCCAATGGTATATTTATGTAGAAAATCCAGTGCCAAGATAACTTATCTGCAATAAAACCACCTGCTCCTGGGCCAAGAATACTCGCTACAGCAAACATTGAAGCCAATATTCCCATATATTTCCCGCGTTCTCTTGGAGGAAATATTTCAGCAACGACAACAAATGCACTTGACACGCATATGCCACCACCTATTCCCTGTAATCCCCGAAACACGGAAAGCATTATCATGTTCGTTGAAAGTCCGCACAATGCAGAAGCGATAATAAAGAAAACAATTCCACTGATTGTTATCCTCTTCCTTCCGTATATATCCGCTAATTTTCCCGAAATAGGGAGAATAACCGTCGAAAAAAGCAGATATGATGTAAATGGCCATGAATAATGTTCAATTCCATTAAGATCCTTTATAATCTTAGGCATAGCCGTACTTACTATTGTATTATCCAGCGCTGCCAACAATAGCGTCAACATTGCTCCTGCCATGATAAATATCTTTTCCCGGACTTGTAATTTCATTCTTTCAACCTTCTCTTCATCTTTTAATCTAAATTATCAAAATTTTTTTGGATAATAATCATATTAAATAAGAAAAATAATCCTCTACAACGTTATAGTTTATAGAGGACAAATATGAATCAAATTAAATCAACAGCTATTCTAAGAAAAGATATTTTCATTATTCTTAAAAAAATATCTGACATAACAGGAAAATCTGTTTCAAAAGTTTTGTCTGATTGTTTCAAACATATCGTACTTCATAACAGCTTCAATCATCAGCCAACAATTGGTTCAAGCATTAAATACCAAAAAAGAAGCAAAGATTTATTCACTATTCATTATCAAATTGATGATAAGACTTATGAAACCTGTTTAGATCTTAAAAAAATACATAAAAAATCTTTATCAAGAATCATCAATGAAACGATTCTCGAAGTTTATAATTCGATAAAAATGACAACTAACAACAATAAAGATACTATCGTATTTTATCTTACTTTTTTGGCTACTTACATAAAAAGAACTATTTCTTATAACTTTAGAATAATCAACAATCAATCCGCTTCATCCTGCAGTATAATAATCAACATAGAAACAACATAAAAAGTACTTTACTTTTTAAAGCTTAATATATTACTGGAAGTACTTTGTGCATTAAAGTACTAAAAGGAGTTATTATGAAATTTATAACTATTCTGTTAAGCTTTTTACCTATTCTGCTATTTGGATTTAATCAAACCAATTATCAAAAATTATCCGCGTTATTGTGGGAAAATCCAAGTATAAGCAATTTAGAAAAAGAACCTGCCCAATTAAAAAAACATATTTTTGAATTAGAATCTAAATCGGAAAACAATCAGGTATTAAAACTTCGATTAGCTATACTGTACAATTCATCATCTCTACTTGGAGATACAGGGAGTGCAGAAAAAGCATATAAAATATTATTGGATATTAAGAACAAAGAAAAGTTTTCAGAAGAAATTGAAATGGTGATTCTAGTTTACCTTGGCTCTTCCAGGTCACTGATGGCCAGAGATTCGTACAATCCAGTAAGCAAGATGAGTTACGTAAAAGAAGCTGCTGCATATCTAGATGAAGCAGTATCAAAATACGGTAAAGATATTTTTTTACCCAGGTATGTTCGCGGTACTGTTTTCTCGGGATTACCTGATATGTTTAAAAAAAAGTCAACTGCTGAAAGTGATTTAAAATATATAATCTCTGAATATGAATCAAAAAAAATAATTCCGAGCAATCTTGCTTCTGAAGCTTATTTTAATCTTGGCAACATACATAAGAGCAACAAAAAAACAGATGATGCAATAATCGCATGGAAGAAATGCATCAGCCTGAATCCAAATTCTAAATCCGCAGAAAAAGCCAAACAAAATATAAACAAATACGGAGAGTAAAATGAACAGCATCCTTATAGAAAATGTTTCAAAAAATTATACTCTTGGAAAAGTTGAAGTTCCTGCCCTTAAAAATATTAATCTTTCCGTCAAACACGGCGAAATAATATGCCTGATGGGTCCAAGCGGTAGCGGGAAAAGCACCCTGCTGAATTTAATTGGAGCTCTTGATACACCTACTAATGGTGAAGTTCACATCAACGGAGAAAACATTTCGTCTTTGACCGATCGGACTCTTTCGAAATTCAGAAATAGAACTCTTGGATTCATTTTCCAGTCGTTCAATCTCATTCCGGTTTTGTCTGTTTCAGAAAATATCGAATATCCTCTGTTGATACAAGACATTTCAGCATCAGAAAGAAGAGATCGCGTTAAAGAATACATCGATGCAGTAGGACTTACTCCATACTCAAATCGTTATCCGGATGAACTTTCGGGCGGGCAACGTCAAAGAGTTGCTATTGCCCGTGCGCTTGCAACACATCCTTCAATTATTATAGCAGATGAACCTACGGCTAACCTCGATCATAAAACCGGAAAAGAAGTCATGGATTTGATCAGCAGTATGAATAAGAAAAGCGGAGCAACTGTTGTTTTTGCGACTCATGATCCAATAGTATCGAATTATACGAAAAAAATCATTCGTCTAAAAGACGGCGAGATATCGGAGATCTGATATGATAATAAAAATTGCCGTCAAAAACATATTAAGAAACAAGCGCCGCACAATTTTAACTTCTCTGGCAATGATTCTTGGAATCGCATCATTACTTATATTTACATCTTTTATTTCTGAGCAAATGAAAGGCTTTAGAGAAGGAATTATCCGGGAAGGATTAGGCCACATTCAAATTGCATCTGATGAAGATTTTTATTCGAAAGGAAAATTTGATCCTTCAGCTTTCAAAATTGAAAACTCCGATTCTATCGAATCAAAATTGAAATCAAATCAAAATGTAATGAATGTAATTCCTTCTATCGGCTTTAGCGCAATGGCAGCCGGAAAAGATAAAACTATCACCTTGCTACTAAAAGCTTATCCACGTGATAAAATTCATTTCGCAAATACTCACAATGAAACTGTCAACGGACAAATATCTCCATCTTTTCTCATTGATGGCAAAAACTTTTCATCTAAAACAGATGAAATAATAATCGGAGATTTAGCAGCAAAAATTTTAGGCATCAAATGCGGAGATATTCTCACTATTATGTCAATTCTCCCCGGTGGCGCACTAAATGCATCAGACTTCACAATTTGCGGAATTTATAAAGGAGGCGATTCCGGGAAAATTTACGCATATATTCCTTATGAAAGTATCGGAAAACTTATAGATTCAAAAAATCCATCTTCATTTACTGTATTCTTATCATCAGAAAATCAAACTGATAAAACACTTCAAACTTTAAAAAAATCATACCCGGACTTATCAATAAAACTCTGGAATGAACTTGCTGATTTCTATACTCAAGTTAATGGAATGTACAGCGCCTTTCTTAAAGTCATATCGACTATAATGATTCTAGTTACAGTTTTTGTAGTCATGAATACGATGTCGATGTCCGTATTTGAACGCATGAGAGAAATTGGAACAATGCGCGCAGTTGGAACAAGCCGAAAAAGAATTTTTTCAATGCTTTCAATCGAAGGTTTCTGCCTCGGCATATTCGGTTCATTCACAGGAATCATTTTCGGCTATCTGTTGTCATTCGCGATAAACGGTCTAGGCGGAATACCTTTCTCATATGACGGATTCGATTATCACATACTGATATCTCCTGCTTTTTCTGACGCTATAAAAGCCGCCTTACCGGTACTTTTCGTCTCACTTGCCGGCACTCTTCCTGCGGCTTACAAAGCATCACGATTGTCAGTTGCAGAAACATTGAGGTATTAATATGAATAAAGAAATCATCACAAAAACAATCAAACTAGCACTTAGAAACGTGAGACGCAACAAACGGAGAACACTTTTAACTCTTCTAACAATGTTTATCGGATTTTTTGCAATCACTGTTCTGGACGGATTTATGACATACAGCATGAATCAGCTTGGAGAAACTATTATCAAAAGCGGAGTCGGCCATATTCAAATCGCCTTAAATGAAAACTACTTCAAAGAAGGAGAAACTGACCCTTCACCTTTTATAATTCCAAGGTCTAATGAAGAAGCTAAGAAGATTTTAAAACTGCCTGAAGTTAAAGATGTTATAAAGTGTGCAAAGTTTCAAGGCCTAATTTCATTCAACGGCAAGAATGAAAATACATTATCCCAATCAGTGGATGCAGAATCGTCAGAAGAAACTTTAAACAGGCTGAATTTTTTTGAAGGACGGGGGTTTAACGGTGAAAGCGGAATAATCATAGGCAAAATTCTGGCTGAAAAACTTGAAGCTAAAGTTGGAGATACAGTAACTCTTTACGGACCATCCGCTCAGGGAGGTGTAAATGTTCTTGATCTGGAAGTTTCTGCAATCGCCGGATGCGGAATAACAGATCTGGATAATATCGCAAGTTATATTACGACGGAAACAGCTCAGACACTCATGATATCAGAAGATCTCACTCTATTAACTGTATATCTTGAAGACACAAAAGATACCGACGCGACGATCGAAAAAATTAAAGCAATTACCGGCGGAATATTTTCGATAAAAAAATGGAACGAAGTTTCAGAGTACTATCGTTTAGCCAGTACTTCATATAAAACCGTATTCGGCGTAGCCAATATCATTATTTTCATTGTTTCGCTTTTTGCAGTCGCCAATACAATTACAATGTCCGTATATGAACGCATACGCGAAATGGGAACCATCAGAGCATTCGGGATGAACCGTCGATATATTTTTATGATGTTTACTTTAGAAGGAATAATCTTAGGTTTCTTCGGAACATTAATCGGATGTATCGGAGGATTCACCGCTTCATATATCATCAACTTTTTCGGCGGAATAGAAATAGGAGCACAACCGGGTTACTCAGAGTCAATGATTCTGCTCTTCACACCTAAAACTTCAACAGTATTACTAAATATAACAGTCGGAATAACTATATCCGCAATCGCTTCACTCCTACCTTCGGTAAAAGCCGCAAGAATTCAAGTACGTGAAGCCCTTTCATACAGATAAGGAGAATATTATGAAAAAATATCTTTCGCTATTAGCTTTTATTTTATCAGTTCACCTAAATGCAAATGATGGAAATACAATTTTAAAAGATGTAGATGCCAGGATTTATTCTCCCAATATGGCTTTTGAAATGGATATATCCGCATACAAAGGAAATAAACTTCGCGACTCAAATAGAATCGCCGGATATTCCAAAGATTCAGAAAAATCTCTGGTGCTGTTATACTTTATTTCTCCTGCAAGTCTGAAAGGAAGAAAAATGCTCATGGAAGGGAATTACATCTGGATGCAGATGCCGCGCACAAAAAATGCGATCCGTCTTTCTCCAATGCAGATTCTTCTCGGAGAAGCATCAAACGGCGACGTTGCCCGGACTAGATTTTCAGCAGATTACAACGCTGTTCATGACGGCAGCGAGATTATTGAATCAAAAAAATGCGAAAGACTAATACTTGAAGTTAAGCCTGAAAAAAAAGGAAGCACATATTCCAAAATTATTCTCAGAATCGGCGTCGACAAACTCCCCGTGTATGCAGAGTTCTTTGCAGAAAGCGGCAAAATGATGAAAAAAGTTTACTATAGATCATTTTCACCATATGCCGGGAAAATGATGCAAAAGAAAATTGAAATTTTTGATGCAGTCAACCCCGAAAACCACACAATAATGGAATATGTAAAAATCGGATCAAAAAATCTTCCTCTTTCTCATTTCACTAAAGAATATCTTGACCGTTTTCAATATACTTCTTTCGGAGGGCAGTGATGAGAAGCCGCATTCTTTTCACGACATTTCTATTTCTGGCAATTAGAGAAAATGTTCTTTCTTTTGACGGATTTTACAATATTCAATCAACAGCAGCAGCTCATAAAATATCAGAGAAAACCGATGAAAATCGGTTTTCTCTCTCTCAGACATTATTTGCAAACCATTCCGCATCTTTCAGCATTTTCAATTCATCAATCAATACAAATGCTTTTGGGAAAATTATTAGCGGAGATAATCCTGAAACCGAGAAATCTAAAAGCAAATTCGAAAGTAAAATCACCGAGTTATATTTTTCAATTGGCAGTGATTCTCTTTTTTTTGATATAGGGAAAAAGCATATTAAAACGGGGACTGCTTTATTTAAAAGCCCGACATATTATTTTGATTCTGTTTCTGGTTCAACATGGAAAAGAGATTCAAATAGCGAAAAAAAAACAAAAGAAGGTACAATCGGATTAAAAGCAGAATGGATTAATAATATTTGTACATTATCAGAATATTATTCACCCAGGATAACAATCAACGACGATAAAAAGGATAATATCGAACGTTTTACATCAGAACAGGACTTTCACAGATCACTAAGCTCCCTTTCTTTCAGAATAAAAGATTTAGATATGTCATTATTTTTCCTCTATACCAAAAGAAATAACGGCACAAAGTTTAATTCAGGATTAACATCTAATATTTCAATCGGAGATTCATTTACTTTATATATTGATGCATCCATTGCAGATCATAAATATATTTACTTACCTGACGAAAAGACATTTTCAATTGAAGAAGATAAAGTAAATAATCCTATCGAAGCAAGTTCTGGAATATCATATTCTATTAACGAAAATAATACTTTATATGCAGAATATTATTATAACGGTGCAGGACTTAATAAATCGGATTATGACGATGCACTAGATTTCATGGACAAAATGAATTCATTTAACTACGGTTCTGCAGGACTATTGTCAGGTAAATACGGTCTTTTCAACATGGGAAAACACTATCTAATGATCCGGGGAACATTTTCAATTAATGATTCATATGATTTTTCAGCAATGAATATTCTTAATCTTTACGATAAAAGCGGTTTATTTCAAAGCGAAATTAACTATGATGGAGAGGGATTCATCATAACATTTATGGGGAGAAATTATTATGGAAGGGATAAAAGTGAAATCAATTATTTTTCAAATATCCGAGAAATGTCAGCTGAATTCGAAATATATTTTTAGGTACTGACTTATCGGGATATACGACATACTTTTGATATTATGCAATTATCTCGAATAGAATTTATTCTAAACTTTATTCGAGAGGTGCCATGCTTAATCTTCATAAAATCAAATATGCTATTATTACTTTAATTACAATTGGTTCTGCATTCTGTTCTAATAAACCAACTGACACAACACTTGCAATCAATGAAGACATTTATTCAATCAATATGAATATGGATGAATATCTTTTCTATTCTGAAATCATCGGCGATTATTTCAGAATTGATGTCAGTTATATGCCTGACTCTAACATAACCAATGAAAAAATCCCGGCTTTTTATACAACGGATGGACAATGGCGCGGAATCGATCATAAATATATTCACTATTTGACTTACAAAAAACTTATCCATCCGGTATATGTAATCGGTGTCGGTTATCCTCAAGGTTATGACTATGGGAAAATACGGGAACGTGATCTAACAGATAATCCGGACATATTTTCAAAAGCATTTGCTAAAGAAATAATACCTTTCATAGAAGAAAAATATAAGATTGATCCAAAGCATAGAATATTATACGGCGCATCTTACGGCGGATATTTCACTTTAAATTCCATTTTCATAAACGAATCTTTTCGCGGATTATTCGAAACTTTTATTTCAGCATGCCCAGTAGCCAAAACTACATCTGCAGAGAATAATCTTTATGAAGCGGCAAAAAAATCAGCTGCTATCAATAAGAATCTTTATTTTGGAGTTGGATCATCAGATCATCCTTATATAGTTAAAACAAATGAGAACCTATTAAACATTTTATCGACTTTGAGTGTAATCTCGCTTAATTTCTCATATTATAATTATAAAGATAAAGATCATTATACCGTATGCAGAAATGTTTTTATTGACGGTCTACTTAAGTATTACGGCACGGACAGTAAAAAAACAACCGGGATATCTGATATCATATATCAGCAGAAGAAGTATTCTTTCGAAAATCCGGCTGAACTTTATGACTGGAGTATTATGAACTCCAAACCGTATGACGCAGCAAAAAAACTCAGCATATCAGAAAAAGATTATTCTGCTAACAAATACTCGGTGAAGGCAAATCTTGTTTTCAGTAAAGAATCTACTGCGGGTTCAATTATGACGGTATTTGATCATTTTGAAAACTTTAAAGATAAAACATTTTCTGCAGAATTCTTCGTGTCTGATGAGCAAAAAGGAAAATACGAAATAGCTTTGAAAACCCAATCCACCTACAATTGGACAACAGATGAAAGCAATTATGTTACTCTTGATAAAAATGGATGGCAAAAACTCGTTTTCAACGTAAATGATTGCTCAAAAAATGGAAATCCGGAATTACTAAGAGCAATAGGATTTTCAATCAGAAAAACAAATACTTCAACAGATAATACAGATGAAAGTATATTCACAAATGTTATATGGAAATAATTAATCTATTTACCGGTTACGAAATAATTCCGTAACCGGATTTTTTATTTATAGAAACAAACGTACGAACATTCTTCGTCCGCTGTTACTGTAAATTTTGAATTAGCCGGAACAACAAAGGATTCTCCTGTCGAATAAACTCTTGAGCTTTCACCCATCTGTACATTAAGTTTACCGGATGTTACCTTCATCAACTCTTCAGATGAAGTTGAAAATTCGAAAGTCCCTATTGAAATAACTCCCGAAGTCGCTTTTCCTTCTGAATTTGAAAAAGCCACAGATTTAACTTTACCGTCAAAATATTCATTAACTTTAAGCATATTACCTCTCAAATCTATTTTTTAAAGATATATTTTTTTGGCAATATTTTTTCAATTATGGAACTTGTCGAACACCACTTCAATCGAGAAGTGCAATTAATTAAAAAATAATGGTTTAGAAAAAGAGGACATCTCCGAAGGTTGTATTGCGAAATAAAGCCAAAGGAGAAGCCTCTTTATGAAGAAGATAGCAAAG
>Ga0255341_1002047_pt1 | contig 26613 bp, 24 predicted proteins | sample wastewater_treat_8_FD_192418 | JGI IMG/M metagenome (GOLD analysis project Ga0255341, IMG submission 192418) | Wastewater microbial communities from Lulu Island WWTP, Vancouver, Canada - plant12 | ecosystem: Engineered > WWTP > Wastewater > Unclassified | place: Canada: Vancouver, British...
GGTTGGACTAAGAAAAGGACAAAATGTTCAAGGGGGTTAATGCCCGTACTTGAATGTCCCATTTGTTCATGCTTAACATATGAATGTGTGGATTAAAAAAGTCCGCCCGATAGGGCGATAAGTTCAAGGTATTTTCACGGGTTTAATATTTTATAGACAGGATTTTTTACAAGCAGGTAGTTTATAATAATAATTGGGTGGGTAATAAAATGGTATCAGAAACACACTTGATTGTAAGATATGCAGAAACAGACAAAATGGGTATTGTTCATCATTCAAATTATGCTATTTGGTTTGAAGCAGGAAGGACAGATTTTATAAAGAAAGCAGGAATAACCTATTCAGAAATAGAAGATAGAGGTATAATGCTTCCTCTTATTGAGTTAAAATGCAAATTCAAAATTCCGGCACTTTATGAAGACGAGATAATAATAAAATCAAGTATAAAAGAAATGACGAATACCAGGATTATATTCTATTATGAAGTTGTAAGAATAGGTGATACGCCTGTAATACTATCGACAGGTGAAACAATGCATGTATGGACTGATAAAAATTTAAAGCCAGTTAATTTGAAAAAATATTCCCCTGAGCTTTTTGGTTTGTTTGGCAATATTTTTGGACAATCTTAATATTATATATAATTAACCCCATTTGACTATTTTGGGAATATAATATTATAGATTTATTACAATCTGGTTTAGGCGGTGTATAGGTGAATATTCCTAATATTTTGACAATAATAAGGTTTTTAGTTGTACCAATTTTTTGCTATTTTATGATTGTTGAAGATTATCATGTTTCTGTAGCTCTTTATGTATTTGCAGGAATAACAGATATCCTCGATGGTCAGATAGCAAGAAGATTCAATATGGTAACCTCCTTTGGAAAGTTAGCAGATCCGGTAGCTGACAAATCTATGCAGATTTCGGCACTTGTACTTCTGACATTGAAAAATAAGATACCTCCAGTATTTTTGATAATCGTAATAGCAAAAGAACTATTTATGGTAGCAGGCAGTGTGATATTATATAAAAAAGATCATTATGTTGTTTCAGCCAATTGGTATGGAAAAATGTCGACGGTTATATTTTTTGTTGCCATTATACTGACACTTTTCAACATTCCTTATAACAACATATTTGTCTTTATAGCAGTTTTAGCAAATTTGTTTTCCTTTATAATGTATACGAGGGAATATAGGAAAATAAAACAACCAATTGAATAATTTGCCGGCATAAGAGTGAAAAATAACGTCTCTATTTTTATCAAGAGGCATCGGGTTATTGCCGATATAAATGAAGAAAACCATAAATCCTAAATACATGAAACATTGCAGGAGGAAAGTATTATCATGCAAAAGAAAAAAATAATTGGAATTATTATGTTTGCTGTTGTAATTTTTATGGGGCAGGTAATTTTTGCTGAAGGTCAAATAAAGTGGAAAAAATCTCTTGAGACAGGCAAAATCAATTTAAAAGCAATTGCACATGATGGTGAAGGATTGTTTGTCGCTGTTGGCCAGGACGGAAGAATCAAATCATCCAAGGGAGGTATAAAATGGGTTGGAAGGGATTCGGGAACCGTTGAATCATTAAACGGTATTACATATGGAAACGGTAAATTTGTAGCAGTGGGTGAGGGGGTTATTGTAACTTCGTCCGATGGTATCAGTTGGACTACAAAATCATCATTGACTTTAAATGAGGTTGTATGGCACAGAGATAAATTTTATGCAGTAGGTAAATTCGGAACGATACTTTCATCTTCTGATGGTGAAGCATGGTCAAAGGTTGAAATAGAAAGCGATGAGTCCTTAAATGATATATATGCATATGGAACTAAATTGGCGGTTGTAGGTAATGACGGCGGTTTTTACAGCTCTGATGATGGCGAAAGCTGGACTAAGGTCAGAATCAGCAAGGATGCTTCTATAAGAAGTGTCTGCTGGAATGGCTCGAAGTTCGTAGCTTCATCAGATGATGGACATATAGTAACTTCGATGGACGGAACCAACTGGGCATGGGTATCTGTAGAGTCGTCAATAGGAAAGCCGGGTGAGGTTAGCGGCACATCAACGGGTCTACTGGAGCTTGGAAAGGGAATAAATGATATACAATGGGATGGAAAATGTTTTATAGCCGTTGGATTTAACGGTGTAATATATAGTTCCGACAGCGGAACCAAGTGGGAAAAGATTATTTCTTCAAGCAACGGCAATTTGGAATCGGCAATTTTTACAGGAAATGAGTATGTTATTGTCGGAAATAACGGTACTTTATTAAAATCTAACGATCTGGAAAAATGGATATCAATTAACCTTAATGGTATTGAACAAAATTTAAATAGTGTGGTTTGGGGAAAAAACAAGTTTGTTATGGTTGGTGACTCCGGAATTATATTAACTTCCTATGATGGTGAGTCATGGGTAAGACAGGATAATAATTTTGGAAAGGATTTTAATAAAGTAATTTTTACTGGAAATATGTTTGTTGCTGTAGGTTCTCAAGGTTATATCATCACCTCTACCGATGGAGTCAAGTGGAGCAGGTCGGAAACGGGAATTCTTAGCAAGCTGAACAGTATAGCATGGAATGGTAAATTATTTGTTGCTGTCGGTGAGTCGGGAGTGATATTGACATCTTCTAATTGTATTAAATGGGATGTGAGCAACTCGGGTGCATACAGAAGCATATATTCAATTGTGTGGGATGGTGTGAACTTTGTAGCTGATGAAGGCAAAGACGGCAATATACTGATATCGCATAATGGGAAAATGTGGTCAAGTATTAACCGTTTAAAGAATGGCATAGTAAAACATAATATGGGAGAAACTTTGATTTTTCCTGATTCTGATAACATAAATCAAGACATACCTGCTTTAAAAGGTGTAAAACATATTATTTGGAATGGTACGGAATATATCGGTGTAGGTGACCTTACAGCTTCACATGTTGAAAATAAAAAGAATCAAGCTAGCAGTCATGTCAGGGTCGGAAATTCAACTTTGTCATCGAAGGATGGAATAAGTTGGACTGAAGAAACACTTGGCAGTTTCAAGAATCTTAGAAGCGTGGCTTGGAGCGGAGAAATCCTTGTTGCCTGCGGCGAGGAAGGTACTGTTGTAAGTACAGTTCCTTCTTACATTAGTGTGGATATTGACGGACAGAGCTTAGAAGCTGATATGTCACCTGTTATCAGAAACGGTAAAACATTGGTTCCCCTAAGGGCTATTTGTGAGGCATTAGGTATGACTGTTGAATATGACGAGGCTACAAAGGGAATAACTTGCACTAAGGGAGATTCTACCATCAAATTAACTGTAGGAGGAAAAGAAGCATTAGTTAATGGAGCGGTAGTTAAACTTGATGAACCGGCAAATGTTATCAGAAGCAGGACTATGGTTCCTGTGAGGTTTTTGGCAGAAAATATCGGATCAAAAGTAAGCTGGGATAAAACAACGAGAACAGTGTACATAGTTAGTCAAAATTGATAAGGTAAGATATTAATAAATAATAACTGATAAATGGGGCATTTTGAAAGCTGAAATGCCCCATTTAGAAATATTGGAAAAACAAAATAAATATGCCGTGAATATACAAGAAAAATGAGGTGTTTTCATGAAGTTTAAAGTTACTTCTTCTCACCTGATTGCTGTTATTGTAGTTGAAGTTGTTGCCATTGGTATACTTATCGTAATTTTGGTTTCCGGTAAATATGAAGCAAAAGCAGAAAATAAGACTTTTACAAATGATATGGAAAATTCCAAAATTCAAACTTTAGTAGATAACGATAATATTGGGTTATCATATTCTCACATCCTTCCGTATACGGAGTATCCGTTCTTTAAGTACATATCATCAAGCTATGACAAGATAAAGGAAATACAAGAATACAAGCTTCCGTTAAAAGGAATAGTGCATGACGAGTTCATTGCCACATCCTATGACTTGTCTTATGAAAGCTGTGGAAAATACCCATCCCATCCTGAATACGGGATTACCTTTAGCGGTAAAAAAGCTGTTAAAGGAAGGACTGTAGCGGTTGATCCCGATGTGATTCCATTAGGCAGCAATATACATATAACATTTCCAGGTGAGTATAAGTATTTAAATGGTTGGTATGTAGCAGAGGACACTGGAAGCTTGGTTAAGGGAAAAATTATTGATGTTTTTCTGGGAGAGTCTGCATTCTATGAAATGGAGAAGTTTGGAAGCATGAAAGTAAAGGTAAAGATCGTTTACCCGGAGTATTACTAAGGAATTATTAATAGGCTAAAAATTTAATAAATTAAAGGTTTAGGGAAATAATCGGATAAATACGTGGAAATAATTGTAATTACAAACGCAGTATATTAAAATATATAAAAGCAGTTATTTAAGATGCAGGATACTATTAAAATAAGTGAGTGAAAATAATGCCATATATTTTATCGATTTTTCTGGTAGCTTTAACTTCATGCTGCATTGTAAACCTTTTAAGACAACATTACATAATCCAGCTTGCAGGTATTTCATTTCTTATCACATACCTGGTACTAAGGCTTTATAATCTTAGTAGGGAAGATGTAACCCTTAATGAATTTTTAAACTGTTCAATACCGGCAATGACAGGTGTAGCAGCATGTCTCACGGGAATGGTATTAGGTTTTTGGGTTTTCCCTCCAATAAGAAAAAAAATCAACAAGCAGCTATAAATAATGAATAAGCAGTACCACAAATTACATGCCTGATAGCACTTGCCTATTTCACAAGTATTATGTAAACTAAAAATAGTGATTACAATATATATTGTGATAATAGGAGGGGGAAATGAAGAAAAGATTATTGGCATTAATAGTATCATTTGTTTTTCTGGTGGCAGCATTACCGGTTTATTCAGACAATAACAATGGTATAAAGCTTTTGGTAAACGGTAAAAGCGTTAATCTTGTAAGGCAGCCCTTCTTTATAAGTAATAGGATACTTGTACCTGGAAGAAATGCTGTTGAAAGTATGGGCGGTTACCTGGATTGGTATGAAAAAGAGGCAAAAATAGTAGTGAAAAAAGGTAATTTAAAACTGACAATGCATATTGGTGACTATAAGGCTTATAATGGTAATAAGGTTTTAAGTATGGATGTTCCTCCAGTATTAAAAAATGGAACAGTTATGCTTTCTGTAAGATTTATTTCTGAATACTTTGGATATCCTGTAAAATATGATGCAGCAAATAAAAGAGTTATTGTAGGAAGCCAAAGCAGTTCATCTGATAGTTCAAGAGGAGATGAGAGAGAACAAAGTACAAATTACAGTAACTATAAGGTAGTTATTGATGCTGGGCATGGAGGATATCAAACAGGAGCTGTCGCATCGGGCATATATGAAAAGGATCTTAATCTTGCAATTGCACTAAAGCTCAATAATCTATTGAAAAGTGCCGGGGTTAAAACATATATGACCAGGACAACCGACAAACATGTGGGATTATATGATAGATCGGGACTTGCTAATTCTGTTAATGCAGATCTTTTCATAAGTATACACAACAATGCCCAGTGGCCTCAGAGTATTAAGGGAAGTATGACTCTCTATTACCCTAATGGAGTCAGTAGAAATGGAGTAAATGGCTACCAGTTTGCCTCAATTGTACAAAAAAACCTTGTCTCAAAGCTTGGCACCGAGAATAAAGGTATTATAGAGAGACCGAATCTGGCTGTTTTAAGAACATCCAAAATGCCTGCAGTCTTGGTTGAAGTAGGTTACATGACAAATAAAACCGAGTTAAACAAGCTCGTTACAGACAGCTATAAGGAAAAGGCTGCTGTAGTGTTGAAAGATTCTATATTAGAGGTATTAGATAAGATGAAAAAATAATTAAAGCTTTAAAAGTGATGCATTAATAAATGATTTTACTGCTCAATGTGGTAAAATCATTTTTTTTTTAAAAAGGTGGAAGTAATTCGTTAATCATTCTTCAAATATGACGATAAATATATTAGGTTTTAAACCCCATTTAGAAGTAGCTATCTGCTAATACCATATATGTTTTGTTGCAAATACATGTTTTGGTAATAATGAATAAAACAGTATAAAAAGACAAGGAGGGTAAACATGATTCTCGAATGGGATGAGAAATTTAGCGTAAACATCAAGGTTATTGATGAACAACACAAAAAATTGTTTGAAATAGGTCGGAGAATATATGATGAATTATGTACAACAGGTGAGCATGACAGGTATGATGAAATAACGATGATTTTTGATGAGCTAAATGAATATGTAGAGTATCATTTTAAATTTGAAGAAGATCTTATGGAGAAATGTGGCTATTCCAATCTGGAAATACATAAGATGCAGCATCGTTTTTTTATAAAAAAGCTGGAAAAGGAAAAAAATAGAGATATAGATACCAACCAAAAAGAAAGCCTTGTACGGTTGATCAGTTTCATTGCCGACTGGATAGTACAGCATATTTTAGGGGAGGATATGGCTTACAAGGAAGCATTAATGATGAGTATATAAATACATTTGTAGGGTGGTGATCAAGTGTCATTAGAAATACTTAAATCCATAAAACAAAGTGAAGATCAAGCTGAAGATTTGCAAAGACAGTCTTTGGAAAATTCACGCCAAATACTTTCTGAAGCAAACAATAAAGCCTTTAGACTTCAGGAACAGGCTATAGAGGATGCAGAAAAAGAGGCAAAGGATATCCTTATGAAGGCTGAAAAACTTGCAAATGATGAAATCAAAAAGATGCAGGCAGAAGTAGAAAAAGAATGTGAAGAAATTAAGAATCATGCACGTAAAAACCTTGACAAAGCAGTAGAAATAATAATGAGAAGGGTTGTGAATATTAATGGCAATAGTTAAAATGAGCAAACTTTCTCTTATAGGCCTTGAAACAGATAAGGAAAAATTTCTAGATAACCTTATGAACATTGGTGTAGTAGAAATAACCGAAAGCTCGGAGAAGCTCTCCTCAGATGAATGGAAGGATTTAGTGGTTAAAGATGGAAATAGTGAAAAGGTTGCTCTATTTGACGATAAAATAAATAAAATAAAATGGACCATTGACTATCTTTCCAAGTTTTCATCTAAAAAGAAGGGCCTCTTTTCATCGAGAAGAACAGTAAATACAAACGAATATAATATAATTTTACAAAATATGGACATGCTGTTATCTATCGTTGAAGAAATTCTTAAGTATAATGATCAGATGTCATACTTGAAATCCGAAAGAAACAAAAATACCAATCTGATTTTGAGTCTTGAACCATGGAAACAATTGACTGTTCCTCTCGATGAGACATCAACCTTAACTACTACCATTATCACAGGCATTATACCTCAAGCCTCAAGTTTCGGTATGTTTAAAGAAGATCTCATAAGTGAAGCTCCTGAAAGCTTTATAGAGACAATAAGCGATGACGGTCAGCAGAATTATATTCTTGTAATATATCACAATTCTTGCGAAGAAAGTGTTCTTAAGGTGTTGAAACAATATGGCTTTTCGAAAGTTACTTTCAAAGAACTTGAAGGTACTGTTAAAGGCAATATAGACCTTGCCCAAAAGAATATTGCTCATATTGACAAGGAATATAAAGAAATAGAAAATAAAATTTCAGACTATGCAAAATACAAGGACGATTTGGAGATTCTTCATGATCATCTGCTTGTAGAAAGGGACAGAGTAAAGATATTGGACAATCTGGTTAAAACCAGTAAGACATTTTATCTTGAAGGCTGGGTTCCATCTGATCTTAGTGAAAAGCTTAAAACCAGAATTGATAGTCTATCAGAATGTATTCTAGAGATAACTGAACCCGATAAAGATGAAGAATTCCCTATTCTTTTGAAAAATGCCAAATTGGTTCAGCCATTTGAAGCAATTACTGAAATGTACAGTTTACCTAGTTCGAGAGATGTAGACCCTAACTTTCTTATGGCACCTTTTTACTGCTTTTTCTTTGGAATGATGGTAAGTGATGCTGCTTACGGTATAGTAATGGCATTAGCTACCGGAATAATTTTAAAGAAGTATAAACTTGAAGGTACCATTGCAAAGATGATGAAACTACTTTTCTTCTGCGGAATATCTACCATTGTGTGGGGGTCCTTGTTCGGCGGATGGTTTGGAGATATACTACCCCTTGTATCTGACGGAAAAGTAAATATACCTCCTATATGGTTTAATCCGTTGGATAATCCTATGAAGCTACTTATATGGTCCATGATATTTGGAGGTGTTCACCTGTTTATCGGTATGGGTATTAAAGCATATATGCTTATAAAAGAAGGAAAAACTAAGGATGCAATATTTGATATCGGTTCCTGGTATATCCTGTTAATAGGTGCGGCACTCCTTTTAGTTGGGGGTGTACCTTCACAGATTGGTAAATACATGGCAATAGTAGGTGCAGTAATGCTTATACTGACACAGGGCAGAAGCAATAAAAATATTATAAAGAGACTATTGTCAGGTGTACTTAGCCTGTACAATGTAACTGGTTATTTAAGCGATGTTCTTTCATATTCAAGGCTTTTAGCTTTAGGTCTTGGTACCGGAGTTATTGCATCGGTTATAAATACATTAGGCACATTGTTTGGATTAAATATTTTCGGAATAATAGTTTTAGTTATTGTCTTTATTATAGGACACACTTTCAATTTAGCTATCAATGCTCTTGGAGCATATGTGCACTCAAGCCGTCTTCAGTATGTTGAGTTCTTCGGTAAGTTTTATGAGGGTGGAGGCAAACGCTTTGAACCCTTTAAAAGAAATACAAAATATATTACTTTAAATGACAAGGAGGCAGTTTAAAATGGATTGGATATCAAATTTATTTAGTGGTAATTTTCTTGCATTGGCAGGTGCAGCATTAGCTGTAATTTTGGCAGGTATAGGTTCTGCAAAAGGTGTAGGACTTGTTGGTGAAGCTGCTGCAGGTCTTGTAACCGAGGAACCTAAAAGATTTGGTCAAGCATTACTCTTGCAGGCTCTTCCAGGAACACAGGGTATATATGGTTTGCTTACAGCCTTTGTTATCTTAAACAAAATAGGTATCGTAGGCGGAAATTATGTAGAACTAACAACACAACAAGGTTTCTACTTCCTTGCAGCTTCACTTCCTATAGCTTTTGTAGGACTTATTTCAGCTATTAGCCAGGGTAGAGCTGCTGCTGCGGGTATAGGTATTATAGCTAAGAGGCCGGAGGAATTAGCAAAAGGTATTATGTTTGCAGCTATGGTTGAAACCTATGCGGTTTTGGCACTGCTTGCCTCAATATTGATGGTAATGGGAATCAAAATATAATTAGGGAGTGTTCCAAAAATGTCAGGAGCAGAAAAGATACAGACCAAAATTATTGAAGAAGCACGTTTTCTTGCAGAAGCAAACATTAAGCGTGCTGAGGAAGAAGCCGCAAATATAATCAGTGCTGCTTCAGAGGAAGCAGAAGCTAAAAGAAAACAAATAGTTGAAAAAGCTGAGGAAGAAGCTGCAGAGGTTAAAAAGAGAATTATTGCAGTTGCCGAGCTTGAAGCAAGAAAGCAAAAACTTATGGCAAAACAGGAAGTAGTTGATGAAGCCTTTGAGATGACACTCAAAAAGCTTAATAACCTTCCTGATATCGAATATGAGAGTATTCTTATTGAAATGATCTCAAGCTCTGTAGAAACCGGACATGAGGAAATACTGTTTTCCTCAAAAGATATTAAGAAACTGTCTCCCGGTTTTATAGACGAATTGAATAAAAGACTTTCACAAAGGGGAATCCCGTCAAACTTAAAGATTCCCGAGGAAACAAGAAACATTAGCGGTGGATTTATTTTAAAATCCGGTGATATAGAAATTAACAACTCCTTTGAATCAATAATAAGAATGAATCGTGAAGATATGGAATCAGAGGTAATCAAAAGTCTGTTTTAGCGGTCTTAGGAAATGTTTGCTTATTATTGTATATTAAATGCGATTAATCTTTTACATTTATCTTCTGATAAATGTAAGATTAATAACGAATTTAATGTAGAAAGGAGGGAATTTGATTGTCAAAGGATTCTAGAAAAAATGATACCCAATACGCATATTCGATCTCAAGAATTCGTGCTATTGAACGCAAGCTTCTAGATAAGGGAAAGCTTGACAGAATGGTTGAGGCTAAATCCCCCGAAGAAGCGTTAAAAGTCCTTCAAGAAGCCGATTACGGTAAAGCGGGCTCGGATTCGGTAAATATATATGAATATGAGAATTTGCTCCAAGACGAAAATAAAAAAGTATATAACCTTATAAAAGAAATTGCCCCGGAGCCGGATATTTTTGACTTATTTCTGATATCCAACGATTATCATAACATAAAAGTGCTTTTGAAGTCGGAGTTTTCCCAAAAAAGCAATGATAATCTCCTTGTAGAATCAGGTTCTATCCCATCAGGCAGATTGAAGACAATGCTAAGGGATAGAGACATGACCAATATGCCCGTTATAATGAAAAATGCAATAGACGAGTGTATTGAAACCTATAATAAAACATTAGATCCTCAGGTTATCGATATAATTCTCGACAAGGCCAGTTTTAAGCAAATGAAGGATACTTCCCGAAAATCAGGAAGTAAATTTATTCGGGACCTTGTAACACTATTTATCGACCTTGCCAACATAAAAATATTCTTAAGAGTAAAGGCTCTAAACAAGACATGGGATTTCCTGCAAAAGGTCCTTATCCCGGAAGGCAGCATAAATAATAAGCTCTTTGTTCAAAATCTGGAAAACCCTTTAGATAGCTTTGTTGATGCTCTGCAGTTTACTTCATTAGGTGCATTTTTGCATGAAGGTATTGATAGTTTCAAAAATACGGGAACATTAACAAAATTTGAGAAAATATCTGACAACCTTATTTTGAATTATGTGAAAAAGGCAAAGTATATATCACTGGGTATTGAACCCCTTGTGGGATACTTGATGGCAAAGGATATGGAAATCAAAAATGCCCGGATTGTAATGGTAGGTAAGATTAACAATATTTCTAATGAAGTTATTAAGGAAAGGCTGAGAGAAGCTTATGTATAAAATAGGAGTTATCGGTGATAAAGATAGCATTTTAGGTTTTAAAGCTGTGGGTATGTCTGTATTTCCTGTAACTACCCCTACCGAGGCACAGGAAGTATTAGAGAAAATAGCCGAAGAAAAATATGCAGTCATTTATGTAACAGAGCATATAGCTAAGGATATAGTACAAGCCATTGACAAATACAATGAAAGAAGGTTTCCTGCTATAATACCGATACCCGGCAATCAAGGGTCTTTAGGAATTGGTATGGCAGGTGTTAAGAAGAGCGTTGAACGTGCTGTCGGTGCAGATATTTTATTTAGAGATGAGTAAGTTGATTTCTAATGAATATGCAGTTGAAATACAAATATTTGTTGAAAGAAGGGATAAAGTTTGAACCAGGGAACGATCGTAAAAGTCTCAGGGCCGTTGGTAATAGCCGAAGGTATGAGAAATTGCAATATGTTTGATGTGGTCCGAGTAAGTGATCAACACTTAATCGGCGAAATAATCGAAATGCACGGTGATAAAGCATCAATACAGGTATATGAAGAAACTGCCGGCTTAGGTCCCGGTGAACCGGTAGTATCAACCGGAGCACCGCTAAGTGTTGAACTTGGACCTGGTCTTATTGAAACAATATTTGATGGAATACAAAGACCCCTTGTTACAATCCGTGAAATGGTCGGAAGTAACATAACAAGAGGGATTGATGTAACTTCGCTGGACAGAAAGAAGAAATGGAAGTTTGAACCAACTGTTGAAAAGGGCTCTAAAGTGACTGCCGGTGATATCATAGGAAAAGTTCAGGAAACAGTTGTTGTAGAACATAGAATAATGATTCCTTATGGAGTAAGCGGTGTTATAACTGAAATATATGCAGGAGACTTCACTGTTGAAGACACGGTAGCCAAAGTAAAAAAAGATAATGGTGATATAGTCAACATTCAGATGATGCAAAAATGGCCGGTGCGTAAAGGCAGACCTTATAAAGAAAAACTTGCTCCTATAGAGCCTCTTGTTACCGGACAAAGAGTTATAGATACTCTCTTTCCCTTAGCTAAAGGCGGAGTTGCCGCTGTACCGGGTCCTTTCGGTAGCGGTAAAACTGTTGTACAACACCAGTTAGCAAAGTGGGCGGATGCTGAAATAGTTGTGTATATAGGTTGCGGTGAGCGTGGTAATGAAATGACGGATGTTCTCATGGAATTCCCTGAGTTGAAAGACCCAAGAACAGGTGAATCCCTTATGAAGAGAACTGTACTTATAGCAAATACCTCCGATATGCCGGTTGCAGCCAGAGAAGCTTCTATTTATACGGGAATTACCATTGCGGAATATTTTAGAGATATGGGTTACAGTGTGGCTCTCATGGCAGACTCCACGTCAAGATGGGCAGAAGCTTTAAGAGAGATGTCGGGACGTCTTGAAGAAATGCCCGGTGAAGAAGGCTATCCTGCTTACTTAGGATCAAGGCTCTCACAGTTCTATGAAAGAGCCGGCAGAGTAATAAGTCTTGGAACAAACGGAAGGGAAGGTGCCCTTACTGCAATTGGTGCTGTTTCACCTCCCGGAGGAGATATTTCCGAACCGGTTACTCAAGCTACCCTTAGAATAGTTAAAGTTTTCTGGGGATTGGATGCAAGTCTTGCCTATAAACGTCACTTCCCTGCAATAAACTGGCTGCTTAGCTATTCATTATATTTAGATAGACTTGACACATGGATAAATGAAAACGTAGCCCGGGACTGGAACGGCTTAAGATCCGATGCAATGAGACTTTTGCAGGAAGAATCGGAATTGGAAGAAATAGTAAGACTTGTTGGGGTGGATGCTCTCTCACCCAGTGACAGGCTTACTCTCGAGGCTGCAAAGTCAATACGTGAGGACTATCTTCACCAGAATGCTTTCCATGAAGTTGACACATTCACATCCTTAAGCAAGCAGCATAGAATGTTAAAACTTATTATGGGCTTCTACTATAAAGGCAAGAAGGCTCTTGAGGCAGGTGCAACTATAAAAGAACTTTTTGATCTGCCTGTAAGGGAGAGAATCGGAAGGTCAAAATATACTCCGGAAGATCAGGTTGACAAAGTGTTCCATGAGATCGAAACACAGCTTAACGATCAAATAGATGCACTCACATCAAAGGAGGTGGCAAAATAATGCTAAAAGAGTATAGAACTATTTCAGAAGTAGCCGGTCCTTTGATGCTTATAAAGCAAGTTGAGGGTGTTAAGTACGGAGAACTCGGAGAAATCGAGCTTTCAAACGGCGAAGTAAGGCGTTGCAAAGTTTTGGAAGTAAACGGGCACAACGCACTTGTACAGCTCTTTGAGAGCTCTGCCGGTATAAACGTTGCTGAAAGCAAAGTAAGGTTTTTGGGAAGAGGTCTGGAGCTGCCGGTATCGATGGATATGCTAGGAAGAGTATTCAGTGGTCTTGGAAGACCTGTAGACGGCGGACCTAATATAATTCCCGATGATCGTTTGGATATGAATGGTCTTCCAATGAATCCTGCAGCCAGAAACTATCCTTCAGAGTTTATACAGACAGGTGTTTCTGCTATAGATGGACTTAATACACTTGTCCGCGGACAAAAGCTGCCTATATTCTCAGGTTCAGGTTTGCCCCATGCACAATTGGCTGCACAGATAGCCAGGCAGGCAAAAGTTCTCGGTACCGACAGTAAATTCGCCGTTGTATTTGCTGCCATAGGTATAACCTTTGAAGAAGCAGACTTCTTTATATCGGACTTTAAACGCACAGGAGCCATAGACCGTACAGTATTATTTATAAACCTGGCCAACGACCCTGCTATTGAGCGTATCGCAACACCTCGTATGGCTCTTACTGCTGCAGAATATCTTGCCTTCGAAAAAGATATGCACGTGCTTGTAATCCTTACAGATATAACAAACTATGCCGAAGCACTCCGTGAAGTATCTGCAGCAAGAAAAGAGGTCCCGGGAAGAAGAGGCTACCCCGGTTACCTGTATACCGACCTTGCCACTTTATATGAAAGAGCCGGAAGAAAGGTGGATAATGAAGGCAGTATAACCCTAATACCTATACTTACAATGCCTGAGGATGATAAAACCCATCCTATTCCCGACCTTACAGGTTATATAACCGAAGGCCAGATCATATTAGGAAGAGAACTGCACAGAAAAGGAATCACTCCGCCTATAGATGTTCTCCCATCCCTATCCCGTCTTAAAGATAAGGGTATCGGTAAAGGAAAAACAAGGGAAGATCATGCCGATACAATGAATCAGTTGTTTGCAGCCTATGCAAGAGGTAAAGAAGCAAAAGAACTTGCCGTAATCTTAGGTGATGCTGCATTATCTGATGTTGACAAACTCTATGCCAGATTTGCAGATGCTTTTGAAAAGGAATATGTTTCTCAAGGCTTTGACGAGGATAGAACCATAGAACAAACCCTTGAAATAGGCTGGAAGCTGCTGTCTATTTTACCTAGAAGCGAACTTAAGCGTATTAGGGATGAATACCTTGACAAGTACCTGCCAAAAGCTTAAAGAAATAATCTTTACCTAAACTTAGGCCAAAAGTCGTTTTTTGTGAAACTCACTGAAGGAGAGAATTATTATGGCACTTATGCGAGTTAATCCAACCAGAATGGAGCTCACTCGTCTTAAAAAAAGATTGAATGTTGCCCGAAGAGGACATAAGCTTTTAAAAGATAAACGGGACGAATTGATGAAGAAATTCCTTGAATTAGTAAGGAAAAACAAGGAACTCCGTGAAAAGGTTGAGGAAATGCTTATGACAGTACACAGGAATTTTCTTATAGCTAGAGCAGTTATGTCCTCGGAAAGTTTAGAAGCTGCACTTATGATTCCAAAACAAAGTGTATCTCTTGAAGTTTCAACCAAAAACGTGATGAGTGTTGATGTTCCTGTACTTGAGTACAAAACAACAAGTGCAGATGATACCGATATATACCCTTACGGCTTTGCAGCAACATCTGCTGAACTAGACGGTGCAATAGGAACACTATCAGATGTTCTTCCATATATTTTAGAGCTTGCTCAAATGGAAAAATCGGCACAGCTCCTTGCCGAGGAAATCGAAAAGACCAGAAGAAGGGTTAATGCCCTTGAATATGTAATGATTCCTCAACTAACAGAGACAATCAAGTACATTACCATGAAGCTTGACGAGAATGAGAGAGGTAATCTCACAAGACTTATGAAGGTTAAGGACATGATGATAGAACAGGCCAGACGAGCAATGAATGAATAGCAAAAGTAAATAAATAAAAACACCGAATCAGGTGTTTTTATTTATTTACTGAGAATATTAAATTCGTTATACATCGGGGTAGTGTATACGAATTGGGGCTAAATTTGTAAACTACATTAAATACGATTAATCTTTTACATTATCTATCGCAAAATTCCGTTAAAGCGTTCGTTATTTTGCTCTGCTAAATGTAGGATTAATAACGTATTTAATATACATTGTAGTAATATTTACAAGTTTATAATATAATTAAATGGGATATGTGTAAATAGAGCATTGAATCTAGACACAAATCGACAAATTAAATTGTTGTTGTAAACATATTGCTATCGATCATGCTTAGATGTAAACAAATTGTTTATTGACATAAGTTTTATGAGGTAATTATTATGAACGAAAAAACATTAAGAGTATTGGAATTTGATAAGATAATAGACAAACTTCTTTCAAGGGCAGCTACATCTTTGGGGAAAGATATGGTAAGAGAGCTTAAGCCTGAAACTGAAAGCGGAAAAATAAGAGATATGCTTAAGGAAACCGATGATGGTGTTACCTATATTTTAAGGAAGGGAAGTCCTCCATTAGGAGCAATTCATGACATTAGGGCTTCACTTAAGAGGGTGGAGATTGGTGCTTCACTTGGACCGGGTGAGCTTTTAAAAGTGGCGGATGTACTAAGGGCGTGCAGAAATCTTAAGGGATATGCAGGGGATATTATTGCAAAAGATGATAACAATTGTGTTTCGTCTCTTATTAGTGCCCTTGAAATCAACAAAAGGATAGAGGACAAAATAAATATTGCCATCATAAGCGAAGAGGAGATTTCCGATGCAGCGAGCACTGCCCTTGCAAATATCAGAAGGCAGATAAGAGAAAAGCAAAACTCTATAAGAGATAAGCTCAATGACATAGTAAAAAACTCCAGGTACCAGAAATTCATGCAAGAATCCATTGTAACCATGCGGGGAGACAGGTATGTTATACCTGTAAAGCAGGAATACAGAAATGAAATTCAGGGGTTGGTCCATGATTCATCCGGGAGCGGTGCAACAATATTTATTGAGCCTTTGTCAGTTGTAGAAGCAAATAATGCAATCAAGCAGCTTATGATAAAAGAACAGCTTGAAATTGAGAGGATATTGCAGGAGCTGACTGGCGAGGTAGCTGTTATAATCGAGCCTTTAAAGGCAAATATGTCTATGCTTGCGACATTGGATTTTATATTTGCAAAAGCAAAGCTTAGTGCTGATTATAGGTGTGTAAGCCCCAAAATCAATAGAGAAGGAAATATTATTATAAAAAAGGGAAGACATCCTCTGATAGACCAGAAGGTTGTGGTGCCTATTGATTTTTGGATAGGTAAGGAATTTAAGACATTAGTTGTAACCGGTCCAAATACAGGAGGGAAGACTGTTACACTTAAAACTGTCGGACTTTTTACTCTGATGGCTCAAGCAGGCTTGCATATTCCGGCAAATGAAGGCAGTGAAATAAGTGTATTCAAAAAGGTTTTTGCAGACATTGGCGATGAGCAGAGCATTGAACAAAGCTTAAGCACTTTCTCTTCCCATATGAAAAATATAGTGGGCATCCTTAATGAAGCTGATGATAAGTCCCTTGCACTTTTTGACGAGCTTGGTGCAGGAACCGATCCAACGGAGGGGGCAGCCCTTGCAATATCCATATTGGATCACTTAAGGAGTATAGGAGCTGTGACGGTATCCACTACTCATTACAGTGAGCTTAAGGTTTATGCAATAACCACAGAGGATGTAGAAAACGCCTGCTGTGAGTTTGATGTTGAGACTCTCAGACCAACATATAATCTGCTCATTGGTGTTCCGGGCAAGAGTAATGCATTTGCAATATCCAAGAGGCTTGGTCTTAGTGATGATATAATTGAAATAGCCAAAGAGAGGCTGACTACTGAGGAAATCAAGTTTGAAGATATGCTGATAAACATTGAAAAAAACAGAAGCCAGACAGAAAAGGATAAAATGCAGGCTGAAGCCTTAAAGCTTGAGGTTGAAAAGCTTCGGAACGATCTGGCAAATCAGGTTAAAAAGGTAAATGATCAGAAGGAAAAGGTTATGAGAGAGGCCAGGGAAGAGGCCAGAAAAATATATTTACAAGCAAAAAGAGATGCAGAGGATATATTGACTGAAATGAGGAAGCTTGAGAGAGAACGGGAGACGGCAGAAAGAAATAAGGCTGTTGAGGAGATGAGACTTAAGCTTAAGAAGAATGTGGATAATTTGGATGAGGCCCTTGCAGAGTCGATACTTCCTAAAAATGGATATGTTAAACCCCCACAGAATTTAAAGCCGGGTGACAGTGTTGTTATTGTCAATCTCAATCAGAAGGGAACAATTATATCACCGCCGGACAAGGATGGGCAGGCAGTAGTACAGGCAGGTGTTATGAAAATAAATGTTCATGTAACCAATCTTAGGTTTGTTGATGATCAGAAGAATGAAATAAAAAAGATCAACTCAGGAAGAGTAGGGATTGCAAAGACAAAAAACATATCTGCAGAGATTGATTTAAGAGGTATGAATCTTGATGAGGCGGTGGAGGCCGTAGATAAATACTTGGATGATGCGAGTATTGCAGGCCTTAAAGAGGTTACATTGATTCATGGTAAAGGTACAGGGGTTTTAAGAAACGGTATTCAGCAGTTTTTAAAGATAAACTCCCATGTGGCTTCATACAGGCTAGGTAAGTACGGTGAGGGTGAATCGGGAGTTACTGTGGTTGAAATTATATAGAATTGAGATTATATAGAGCACAATAAAAATGCAATATCAATAATGGATAATTGCAAAAAGATGTGAATGAAATAATAAATTTTAAAAAAATATTGCAAAAATGCAAGAAGAGCGTTATAATAAATTCATAAATTAAATATTTGAAGGAAATGATTATTCCTAGGTAGATTTTTCTTTCAAATGGCCAGGATGCCAAAATCATAGCTTTGATTGCTTATGATTTTGGCTTTTTTAGTTTCTGGGAAACATGTAAGGGGGATGTTGTTATGAAAAAAAGAATTATATCTTCAATTGTTTTGATGGCTCTTATTATGATACCAATGACGGTATTTGGGGCTGAAGAAGAAATAAACGTGGCAACAAAGATGGCTATCAATACGGTTTGGACACTTATAGCTGCGTTTTTGGTATTCTTTATGCAAGCAGGGTTTGCAATGGTTGAAACTGGTTTGACAAGGTCAAAGAATGCAAGCAATATAATTATGAAAAATCTAATGGATTTTGTAATAGGATCACTTATATATTTCTCTGTAGGGTTTGGGATTATGTTTGGTGTTGATAAAATGGGGTTATTTGGCACATCAGGGTTCTTTGGAATGAGCTCTATGGAGCATCTCGGGCTTGGTATACCACTTGAGACGTTTATGATATTCCAGACTGTATTTGCAGCTACAGCAGCAACCATAGTATCAGGGGCAATGGCTGAAAGAACAAAGTTTTTAGCATATTTAATATATAGTGGGGTGATTACGCTTATAATATATCCTATAGTGGGTCATTGGATATGGGGAGGCGGCTGGCTTTCACAAAAAGGTTTTATTGATTTTGCAGGATCAACTGTTGTTCATTCGGTCGGAGGTTGGTCTGCACTGGTTGGAGCTGCAATTGTAGGTCCTAGAATAGGTAAGTACAATAAAGATGGAAAACCCAATGCCATACCCGGGCATAGTATAACATTAGCTGCTTTAGGAGTATTCATCCTATGGTTTGGATGGTTCGGATTCAATCCAGGCAGTACATTGGCAGGAACTGATATGAGTATTGGAAAGATTGCAATGACAACAAATCTTTCAGCAACTGCAGCAGCATTTGTAGTTTTGATAATAACTTGGATCAGGTATGGTAAGCCTGATGTAAGTATGACATTAAACGGTGCCCTGGCAGGACTTGTTGGGATAACTGCGGGCTGTGCTTCAGTGAGTATGATTGGTTCCATATTTATAGGGATAATATCCGGTTTTGTAGTAGTTTTCGGCATTGAATTTATAGAAAAAGTATTGAAAGTAGATGATCCGGTAGGTGCTATAGGAGTTCATGGGTTATGCGGATCTGTAGGTACACTGTGTGTAGGTTTGTTTGCTACAGAAGGGGGACTTTTCTACGGAGGAGGATTTCAGCAGCTGGGAGTTCAGGCAATGGGTGTAGGTGCTGTAGCTGCATGGGTTTTTGCAACAACATTTATCCTCTTTAAAACTATCAAAGCAACTATTGGACTTAGGGTAGATAAGGAACATGAGGATGCAGGCCTTGATATTAGTGAACATGGTTCTGAAGCTTACGGAGATTTTATAGTTAAATCAACAGATACAATACTTACATGATAGAGCATAAAAATAAGATTATCAGTAAGGATAACGTTAATATATTCCTCCTTTAATTTAAAAAGGGTTAAGTCTAATGTGGTATTTAGACATAATCCTTTTTAGTATTGTACCGATAATTATTATGAATATTGCAAAAATTAGGTAATAAAAATTATTGGTAGTAATTACATAAATATGATAAAATAATAAATTATGCAGTGTTAAAAAAGAGGAGGTTTTGTAATGAACGAAGTTTTAAAAGCAATAAAAGAAAGAAGAAGTATAAGGGCTTATGAACCAACGCAGATATCAAAGGAAGAGCTTGATGTGATAATTGAGGCTGGTATATATGCCCCATCAGGACATAATAGTCAGCCATGGCATTTTACAGTTGTACAAAACCGAGAAGTGATTGAGGAAATAAATAAAGCAGCAAAACAGGTTATGGCAACTTTTGAAGTTGACTTTATAAGAGAGCTGGGATTAAACCCTGAGTTTGATATTTCATACAAAGCACCTACCATAATAATTGTATCAGGACGAAAAGATGCAGTATCTTCAAGATCAGACTGTGATGCTGCAACTCAGAACATGCTTCTTGCAGCTCAAAGCTTAAATATTGGTTCTGTATGGGTTGGGTTTGCTGCTTTTGCTTTCATGATTGATGGTATGGCCCAAAAGCTGGGAATTCCAGAAGACTATGAACCATATCAAGGAGTTGTTCTTGGTTACAAAAAGCCGGGCTTGGAAGTGCCTGTGCCTAAAAGGAACTATAATGTGGTGACTTACATAAGATGATTAAACTCGTCCGCATAATAGAGGCGAAAATTCATAATGTATTGATGATACTCTCGATAAGACTATCATCAATACATTTGGCATGATATATGTTAAAAGCAGAAAGATCAATATTATATTTACTATTAAGAAGTATCGGTCATATCTCCATATAACCCTTTGCGGGCCTATCTTATGGGATAATCGTTGAAAAGTGTAAATAACTTCATCATTCTCTGAAGGAACGTTAGGCTTTGCAGCATTCCTTCATCCCCGTTAACTGCCATTAATATGTCTGTAATATGCTACTAGTAATTCTTGAATTGAGTTAAAAAATGTATTATAATTAATTGAGATTTATGGATAATAATGAATATAATGTAAGGAATTCGTTATAAGTTTCTGCAAAAATAAGTTTATTTTTCTTAAAGATGTGGCAGCAGCTCATATAAGCATTTGCTTGGATATTATTTGTTGATATTTTATTTTTGATTTGATAATATATAAATTTTTTGTTGTCTATGTTTTAAAATTAACATATAATTTTATATATATTTTGAAGTTATAAAATACATATATATATAAACTAATTTTTATTTTATTTATTTTTTTCTTTTAAGATGGGGGAGGTGTTGGAATGCCCAAAATACTTGGGATATCGGCATATTATCATGATAGTGCTGCTGCACTGTTGATTGACGGTGAGATTATAGCAGCAGCTCAAGAAGAAAGATTTACTAGGAAAAAACAAGATGAAAGGTTTCCGGTTAATGCAATAAATTATTGTCTGGCCGAAGCCCAAATATGTATTAGTGATATAGATTATATAGTTTATTATGAAAAGCCTTTGTTAAAGTTTGAAAGATTGCTTGAGACGTACATATCATGCTCTCCACGAGGGTTTAAGTCCTATATAAAATCAATGCCAATATGGCTTAAAGAAAAGTTATTCCTAAAAAAGCTTTTAAAGACGGAGATTGCTACTATAGGTAATTGCAGTGTAAACGAGCTTCCGAAGCTGCTCTTTACCGAGCACCACATGTCTCATGCAGCATCTGCATTTTATCCCAGTCCATTTAAAAAAGCTGCGGTTTTATGTGTTGATGGTGTTGGGGAATGGGCTACAACATCTGTATGGATGGGTGAAGATAATGATTTGACTCCGCTCTGGCAAATGGATTTTCCTCACTCATTAGGTCTTCTATATTCTGCCTTTACATACTATACCGGTTTTAAAGTTAATTCCGGAGAATATAAATTAATGGGACTTGCACCTTACGGCAATCCAACATATGTGGATCTAATTCTTGATAAACTTGTTGATCTTAAAGAAGACGGTACTTTTAGATTGAATATGAAGTATTTCAATTATACTACAGGGCTTACAATGACAAGCAATAATTTCCACAAATTATTTGGAGGGCCTCCAAGAAAGCCTGAGTCACAAATTACACAGCGTGAAATGGATATAGCACGCTCCATACAGCAGGTTGCGGAAGAAATCATGTTAAGGCTTTCCCGTACAATAAAAAAAGAAACGGGAGCAGAGAACCTGTGCCTAGCAGGTGGAGTGGCACTTAACTGTGTCGCAAACGGACGAATATTGAGAGAAGGCATTTTTAAGGATATATGGATACAGCCTGCATCCGGGGATTCCGGCGGTGCATTGGGAGCAGCACTTTATGCATGGCATAAATACCTCAAGCGGCCTAGAAATCCTGATAAAAACGATAGTATGAAAGGCTCATATCTGGGTCCTTCACAAAAATTAGACGAAATAAAAGAGTATCTTGATTCTGTAGAAGCCAAATATAAGATTTTTGAGGATGATGAATTATACGCAAAGCTGGCGAAAATACTTGAAGAAGGCAAGGTTATTGGTTGGTTCCAGGGGCGTATGGAGTTTGGCCCTAGAGCTCTTGGAAGCCGTTCTATTATAGGCGATTCCAGAAATTCTAAAATGCAGTCTGTGATGAACCTTAAAATAAAGTATCGTGAATCCTTCAGGCCATTTGCACCTTCTGTTCTTTATGAAAGAGTAGGAGACTATTTTCAGCTTGATCATAAAAGTCCATATATGCTATTGGTTGCCCAGGTTGAAGAAGGCATAAAGGTTAATATGACAAAAGAACAGGATGAGCTTTTTGGTATTGATAAGCTCAATGTTGTTCGTTCTGCAATTCCGGCTGTTACGCATGTTGATTATTCTGCCAGGGTACAAACGGTTCATAAGGAAACAAACTCTAAATATTATAAACTTATTAAAGAGTTTGAGAAGCTATCGGGATGCGGAGTTATTGTTAACACCTCATTCAATGTCAGGGGAGAGCCGATAGTATGTACTGCAGAGGATGCATACCGCTGCTTTATGCGTACTGAGATGGATTATCTTGTTCTGGAGAATTTTTTATTAGCTAAAGATGAACAGCCAAAGGTTGATAGGGATGAATCCTGGAAAAATGAATTTGAGTTGGATTAGGGGGGAAGTATGATGCAATCTAAAAATGATATAGATGTAAAAGCATTAAGGCGGTTTGGGTTCACATTAAGTATTGCAATGGGTTTAATATTTGGTGTATTGCTTCCTTTTTTAAGACATAAGCCTTATGCAATATGGCCATGGATAGTAGCGTGTTTATTATTTTTATGGGCATTAATCATTCCGTCAACCCTCAAAAATTTCTATAGAGTGTGGATGAAGATAGGTATGTTTTTAGGTTATATAAACACAACAATACTTCTTACCATTGTGTTTTTTGTGTTTATGACACCAATTGGATTGGTTATGAAACTATTTGGTTACAGGCCTTTAAATGATAAATTTGATGCTAAAACAAATACATACAGGAAGCAAAGTAACAAAATACCTGATGAAAGAATGGAGGTGCCTTTTTAATGTTGGACTTAATTAAAGATTTGTGGAGTTTTATGAAAGTGAGAAAGAAATTTTGGCTTATGCCAATAATAATTGTACTTTTAGTAATTGGAGTACTTGTAGTTGTGGTCCCGGGTTCTGCTCTTGCACCATTTATATATTCGTTGTTTTAAGGAGAAAATCTATGAAAAAGCATATAAAAGTATTGGGGATTATTTTACTCTTTTTGGTGCTAATAATAAACGAATATACAATAGCCAAGCTATTTACATCAGATGGTACAATCGGAGATTCAGTAGGAAGATATGCTATTTGGGGATTTGATATATTCTTATTTTTATTGGGAGTATTAATAATTTTATTAAGTGGAATAATTGAAAAGCATTATAAAAAGATCATATATTATTTAAAGACAACAGTAATAATTATTTTAGTGTCGTATATACTTTTCTTTGCGGTAGATGCACTTTATGGGTACATAAATCCAATAATGCCATGGGAGTCAGAGCTTGAGATAGCGGCTAAAGCAGCGTATGAAACAGAGCCATTTTACTCTGAAGACTTTTTGTTGGAAAAATATTCGGCAATGAAGCCCGGAGAGTGGAAAACACCTGAGGGAACAAGGCTTATATTCAAAAAGGAATTTCATGGAAAGTACATAAATGCAGAGTCGGCGGATTATGGCTCTAAAAATGTTGTAAGACGAACCATAAACAAATACAACTATAATGACAAGGATGTTATTAAGGTGTTAATGTTAGGCGGTTCGACGATGTATTGCAATGATGTTCCCGATGATTTAACGATAAGTAGCCAGCTTTCACAAATTTTGAATTCTTCAGGAAAAAACAAGTATTTCGTAATTAATGCAGGTGTAGACTCGGCAAATTCGAGCCAGGAGCTTGAAAGACTTGAATTTGAGCTCAAAGAAGGGTTAAAACCCGATATCGTTATTGGATATCATGCTTACAACGATATTGTTAATGGAATTTACTTCAATGAGCCTGAAGGGGTAATGTTCGATTATGAAAGCCGTAACAAAATTAAGGAGTTTATATCGAAAATAACACCGAGCAATATATACAAACGTATCAGGTTTGAGGCTGATAAAAATAATGACAATATAAGAGAAGTACAGGAGCATATGAATGATATTTCCAAGGTCAAAGTGCTGGCTGTAAGGACAGGAGAAGTATTTACCGACAACAATCTGAAAATGCAGGAGCTTTCTGTTCAATACGGTTTTAAGTACTATTGCATTGTCCAACCGGTAGGAGTTTACGGGGATTATCCTGATAGTTTTGAGGATGCAAAAAGGGTGCGAAGTTGGGCAAGCAAGTACATGCCTAAATTCTTTTTAGCTTGTGATGAAGGCTATGCTATATTAAAAAAATCCGTGGAAGATTTAAAAAAGCAGAATGTCAAAGCTTATGACTGGTCAGGACTATTTTTAAACAAAAAAGATAATATATTTATAGATGCATGTCATATAAACAGTAAAGGCAACAAAATAGTTGCCGAAGCGATGGCAAAAATGATACAAGAACAAATGATGCAAGAATAATGCAAGAATAATACGAGAACAAATAAAGACAAAATCCCGATAAAGCTTCGGGGTTTTGTCTTTGAGAATACAAGCCATATCTAGAGTATTCCGTATTACAAACAGGAATAGAAAAGGAAAGTTCATCAGATTAATTTCCTGATTGTAAAGTTATCTTCAAGTAAAACCCAGTTTTGCTTAAAAGGATAGCCTAATGCCCAATAACTGATTCCAGCCAGATTATATTCCTTAACTGTGTCAAATTTTGCCTGAGCACTTCTTGCATCCTCAAACCAAACTTCATGTCTTACTCCTTGTTCATTGGTATATCTATAGAAGGGCGACTGAGCAACCGGGTCATATTGAATGGTAGCACCATATCTTACAGCTCTGTCAATTGCTTCCTGAACACTGAAGGTTTCAGCCTCCTGACCCTGGACAAACGGGAGACGCCAATCTCTTGCATATATTTGAAAGCCAAAATAAATCTTATTTCTGGGAATGACACGAACAGCATAATCAAGGACACGCCTTATTTGATTCAAGGGTGATATTGCCTGAGGCGGACCTTTTCTATATCCCCATTCATATGTCATTAATATAACAAAATCCACAATTCTGCCATGTGCACTATAATCGTGAGCTGTGTAAAGGGTCCCTGTTTGTTCAGTGCTTACTTTCGGTGCAACCGCTGTGGATACAAAAAAACCTCTCGGATGAAAGAAATCTACTGCACGTTGGAGGAAACGGTTATAAGCTTCACGATCTTCAGGAAGAACATTTTCGAAATCAACATTCAAACCCTGATATCCTTTTTCCCTCATAACGTTAAGTATATTCGTCAGCAAACTATCCGTCAATTGAGAGCTGTTTAATACAACCTTTGCGAGATTGCCTCCTGCACTTGTTGAAGTAAAGTTGGTAACGGCCATCATAGGCACAGCATTTTCGGCATACCCAGCCTGAATTGCCGGTTCATCGTCGATAGACTGCAATGTTCCGTCTTCTTTAATCAAATAGGCAAATGGGCTTATATAAGTCAGCTGTTGGCCTACTTCCCTGACAATAGGACGGGCAGCTTCTCCTAAAATATAAATATAACCGTTAACCGATATTAAGGGCCTCGGCTTTTGCGGGATAAACAATACGGTACCCGGATATACAAGGTTTGGGTTTTCAATTCTATTTACTTTTAGCAAACTTTGCAGCGATACACCATACCTTTGAGCGATTCCAGACAATGTTTCTCCCGGTTGTACAATATGCCTTCGGGCAGGAATATATAGTCTTTGACCCGGATATATATTTGCAGGATTGGTAATTGAGTTGTTTTGAATAATTGATTGAACAGTAGTTCCGTATGTTTGGGCGATCCTCCACAATGACTCTCCTGATCTAACAATATGAATGACATCCTCTGTCGGAATTATCAAAGATTGACCAACCAATAACTTATTGGGATTTGATAATGCGTTTACGTCTATAATTGCTTCAACAGGAACCCGATATCTATTTGCGATCTGCCATAGAGATTCGCCGGAACTGACAACATGAATAAGCATAGCGATACTCCTTTCTTTATATTATCAATATATGATAAAGGATACCTATGGTGACTGTTGATAAGTTTTAACTATATACATTGAAGATTCCACTGCATAAACTCTTTTTTTACAATAGATGTACCTTGACAACTTCACGCAATAACCATTATTAGGAAAATATCAAGGGTGTTTTGCTAATATTTACTAATTTGGGGTCAGAAATTACCT
>Ga0255341_1002050_pt1 | contig 26568 bp, 31 predicted proteins | sample wastewater_treat_8_FD_192418 | JGI IMG/M metagenome (GOLD analysis project Ga0255341, IMG submission 192418) | Wastewater microbial communities from Lulu Island WWTP, Vancouver, Canada - plant12 | ecosystem: Engineered > WWTP > Wastewater > Unclassified | place: Canada: Vancouver, British...
GTCAACGCACCAATAGCAGCGGTGAGTCCATGAACGATGGCAGGCAACGCCATGATTACCTTACCCAGCGTAGAAAAAGCCCCACCAATTACTTTCAATGTCAACCCAAGTGAAACAAGCGTTACAGCCAATTTCGCCGCAGCAATAGTCCATGAACTGAATATGGCAGGATTTTCTTTCGCCCAGTCCCTGAACTCTTTTATTTTTTGTGTCGCTTTTTCCAACGCGCTGACAACCATAGGCAATAATTCAGCGCCGATTTCAACCATCGTTACCTTAAAGGCTTTCATCGCCTCATCGAACTTAAACGCAGAGGATTCAGCAACAATGCTGAATGCCTTATCAATACTACCTAAAGAGCCGTTCATGCGGTCAAGCGAATTTGTATATACAGACGCGTCCTGTGAAGCAAGCATCAGCGCGCCTTTTAATGCGCGAATATTTGGAAACAATTCAACAAGAGCAGTAGTTGAACCGCCCGTTGCTTCAGCGACTTTTAGCATAACATCAGAGAATGACTCTGTACCTGTTCTAAAACCTTCGAGCGATATGCCATAACTTTGAAATGCTTTTTCTGCGTCGGGTGTTGTTTTTATCAGTCCGAGAATGGTCTGGTTCAACGCGGTGACTGCTTCATCCGAGGATAAGCCTTGTTTCGTCATCGCCGCGATCGATGCGCCTACTTCCTCGATAGAAACTCCAGCAGATGCTGCTGTTGCAATAACATTACCAATACCGCTCGCAAGTTCTTCAAAACGAACTTTACCATCCAACACCGTCATAAACATAACGTCTGCGATGTGCGTCGCTTTTTCGGTGTAGGATGCCCCCTTCATCAATTTATCGCCATAGGCATTCACCGCAGTAGATAAAGCATCTACGGCAACATCAACATTCGTCAGCCCGGCGACTGCCGTCTTGGATGAAACCTCGATGAACGACAAAAGATTATCCCGTGGTACGGATGCGGATAAGGCTTCATATGCAGCATTCGTTTGAACGATTAAGTCTTGCCCAAAACGCACAGATAATTCTTTAATTGACTCCCCCAATTTCTCCATTTCTTCATCTGTATCGCCGCTAATCGTTTGAATCTCTGCAAGCGCCTTTTCAAAATCCATTGCGCTTTTAATGCCATAAACCAAAGGTGCGCCGATTACGGCACCCCATTTCATCATAGTCGTGCCCATGCTCGACATTCTCTTGCCGATAGCATCAAGCCGTTTGCCAAAATTCTTCACCTTATCGTCCATGTCAGCTATGCCACGAACGAATTTGGAAGTATCGGCAACGAACCGAACCACTGCTCTGTCGAGTTCTGTTCCCATGGGCTATGCCTCTACGCAGTATCCAATTTTATATTGGTTTGTGATGTCTCGAAATAGTTCGAACGTGAGCGGCAATATTGATGCGCCGCTCCTTCTTCCTATCGGGTATTCAATGTTTGCGTCTGACGGTGCTGCACGATAAAAAACATATGTGCGCGTTTTATTGCTGATCCCTTTTCCGATAATCGTAAGCGAGTATTCAGAAATGATCGAATCATCGCCACCAAATGTAAGCGTTGAACCGCTCAGGTTTCCAATAGGCTCCTGAAGCACGCGTTGCATATTTTGCAGCGTTGATTCGAGCAATGTGGTAACGACAAAATAACGGTCTTGCACAACGTGGCTTCTTTTAACTCCGGGGGCGTGGTCGTTTTCTACCTGCTCATACTGCAATTCCCTCCGCAACACGACGCCGCCTTCGGTATAACCAACATCTATACCGCATATCTTGAAAAGCGCACTGCCAATAATGATCTTATTTTTGTCGCCCATCGCCTACAGCCTCCTGCTGCACAATATCTACTCCAAAGCCGCGCAATTCATGGTCAGACAAAAATGACTCAACATCGTCCTCGTCGTTGGAGAACCTATACGGCGCTCTGAAAATGCGGAATACTCTTTCGTTTTGGGAAACATAGTTTGTATACGTTTCCTTATTTGCATGAAACGCCATGCGAACGTTGTTTGCTAGGTCGAGCAACGCTTCACGGCGTTCAATTTCAATTGCCTTTGTAAGATGCGTCCATGCACCAACAGATAAATATCTCAAGTCATTCAACGAAAGTGTTGGTATGGCTTTCGTCAGTTTTATAACTTGTTCTGCGACGGTTATTCGGTTGTCTCTTTCGTTTCTGATGCGCGTTTGCTTTTGTATATCTCTCGAATTTCCGTCGCTTGAAAAAAAACCCGGTGGATTGCCTCCACGATGGCTTCTTTGTCCGACATTTCCAACGATTCATTGATAATATGCAGACCATCGGCAGCAGGCAGTGCGCGCGCAACGTCCATCGTGCAGCCATGAACAACATCGACAAGCACAAGATTCATCAATGAAGGCATCTGCGCCACGACGGACTTTATTAGCGGTATGGTCAGCTTGAACACGGACGAAACTTCCTCATACGTCTGCAAGTCGCTTTTCGCTACGATGCCTGCATAACTTTCAAGCAATGCACGTGAATCGGACGACATTGCGTCGCCCAACGATTTCACGACTTCGCTAAAGATGCGCGACAACGTTACAAACGGCAACGCACGAATGCGCACAGTAACCTTGGATTCAGGCAGTGCGATGTCCGTTCCGTTGTTCAGGATTGATTCAAAAGCCTGTTCGTTTACTTTTTGCATAACTAAAATCACCTCATCTTGCGCTGTTCATTTTTTTCGTTAGTCTTTCCACTGCCGATTACCACGTTCAGAACGTCCTTGCATCCTGCGTTGATGGTGTATGATCACCACTTCGCGCAAATTGTTTCTCGCGGTGTTGTAAGCATTCGGCTCAACGAACAGCCTGCCGCCCATATATTCCGAATACAAAGTTTCAAGGCCGACCTTGACGTTGTATCCGTCAATGCCTATAAACACGAAACGAAAATAGGTTCGTTTATCGTTTCCACGAAATGGGCGCAATGTCGCTATCTTCGCTTCTTTAACACGCGCCAAAACAAATGCAGCGAAGTTAAAATCACGTGTTTCGTAAACATCCTTGTCGTAGTCGATAACATTCGCCATCGGACGTTCATGTTGGCTAGCCATTACCATTTACCCTCATTCGTTAGGTAAAAAATTTCATCTTCATATTTGAACACAAACGCATCTGCGACAAACGCAACAGCGAATGCCATTACGCTTCAACGCAATACCCGATCTTGTCCCCATTGTCACTATCCTTCATTACCTCAAAGGTCAGCGGCACGGACGATACGGCATCGCGTTGTCCGATGGGGTGCTCCACGTTTTCAGACGGCGTTGCTCTATAGAAGGTGTACGTGCGGGTTTTCCCGTTAACGCCCTTACCGGTTACGGTAACAACGTATTCAGTAACCGTAGGATCTTGCCCGCCGAAAAACAGCGATGAACCAACGGTAAGATTTGCTTCACGTTCCTGCATGACACGTTGCAAATTCTGTAGCGTTGCTTCGAGCAAAGTGGTTGTAAGGAAGTACCGTTCAAGGGCAATGTGCTTCTTGACGATACCGGACGCCTGATCACCCTCAACATCAACATACGTCACGTCCTTGCGCAACATAACACCGCCTTCGGTGTAGCCGACATCAACACCTGAAATCGACATCGAGGCATAGCCGATGATAATATTGTTCTTATTACCCAAAATTAACTCACCTCCTTCCATGTAATTCTCAAGCGTATAGACGCGCGCCCGGTCCCACGCTCGGTTTCAATAAGGGACACCGGCGATTCGCCGATAGCCCTTAAGGACTCGGTTTGAATAACTGCATCCTTAAACGATGCATCGAACATCGTGGTTTTTTGTTTCGCAAGTTCGCTGATTTGCCCAATAATTACAAGAGCATCCGCACGCGTTTCGGCAAAAGCAGCGCATGTAAGTTCAGCAACATATAGACCAGTATCAGAATCCTCCGACATCGGAGAATGAAAAATATTTTCAAGTATCAAGCAAGGGACATCGAATTCGTATAAAGAGGATTCAACCGCTATCCTTGTTGTATCTCCACCAAGCAGAGCAACGAGCGTGGCATCTGAACGCAACCAGCCAACAAGTGAATTTAAAAATGATTTGAATTTCGTATTTGCCATTGCTATGCAGCTCCTCAGCCGCCAAATACGCCTTTGTTTCCTGTAGACGGTTTATATCTACGCGATGTGGGTTTTTTCGCCCTTTGCTCTGCTTTGTCACGTGCAGCCATTTGCTTCTTTTGAAATGCGCTGACCTCTGCTTTGGTTCTTACAACGGGATAACCTCGAATTGAACGGCGATGGAATCCAAATTCATACGGGCAATTTCCCCCCTGCTCCTCCGTTTTCGCCGCATCTATTCTCGGCTTATCGTTGAGCACGCGCACCCATGAACGCGCAACCGCCTTTTGTGTATCATACCCCAATTGCTGATAGCATTTTGTAACGATGTTGCGCCATTCTCTCCCCAATTGGGCAACGATCCATTTTCTATTGCCTTTTATAGCAGGGACGATATGAGGGCGTGCGAGCACTTGCGATTTCACACCAAGTTTTTTACCTCCGGCAGGGTTTGAAATCATGCCCATTACAGTGTGCCCGACTTCCAAATAAATCGAATACTGCATATAAGCGCCGAATTCTGGCTTCAGATTTCGGCTTGCAACGTGAAAGCCAGTCGCAATTTTATTCAACCTCTTTGATAGCCCATCTAGAGTTTTTGCTACCTTAAAGGTGACATCAACGGCGGCGAAACTTGCTCCTTTATTTGTTAGTGCCATCGCTAATCACCTCCTTGGTCTAATTTCAACCGAGAAAGTGTAGCATCACGTTCCGTCATTTCAGGTTCATCATCATCGCTTTGCCCAAGCAACAGAGGTATCAACGCTTGTGCGGTAATAGCAAGACTGGCAATAGCGGTTACAATCGGGCATTCAATAAAGCAAGGGCGTTGCTCGTCGTTTTCAAAACGCCGTTGCATAGCAATTGCCGGATAGCAGTTTGCTTCGCCTACGCAGGGCTTTCCCATAAGCGGGCAATAATGTTCTGCGTTCTGCGTCTCATCCAGCATCATAACCCTCCAAAAAAATTCAGAAAACGTTTTAGGCGGCGTTAAATAATCAATGCCGTCGTTTAAACGTCCTCTGAACCTATACCGTTTTCAGCGAACGCCATAAAGGCATCGCCGAAATACTATGGCTCCTGTTCGGTAGACAAAGACGTTATTTCGTTATCTTCTTCTCTCCTTTCATACCTGCGCTTGCGGCGTTTGCGTTGCGGTATGATTGACCGCTCCATCTTCAAAAAATCCTCCAACGCGCCAAGCGCTATAATCAATGCCTGACGTATGGCGAGCAATAACGTTTTCTGCTCCATATTTACCATACCGCTATGTCTTCAGTTTTACAACAACAATTTCAGAATACGCCGGGTCGCCGAACGAGCAGGGATGGCGCGTGGAAAGAATCCTGTACATTTCGCCATCAAAAAGCAATACGCAGGTTTTCAAAATAAGTTCATTATATGTGCCGACAAAACGGCGAACGCCTATATCCTGCTCAAGCCCGTGCTCGGCAATAACGGCCTCCCTGCTTTGAGCCGTCATGGTTGCTTCCATAAAACGCCAAACAGCAACAACGGTGGAGTATTCAAGATAAAAGCCACCCGCGCCGTCGCCTGTTTTCGTAGGCGAAAGGATTGACCCATTCAGGTTGTATCTTGTCTCCCGCGCCATGATGGTACCTCCAAATCAGAAATCTATAATGCCCATTTGCGGGATAACGACTACGAACGGCGCGAGCAAACCGTCTACCGCAGCAATGCCTGTATACATCGGTGTGGATACTTTTCCCGTGCCCGCCTTATCACTTCTTGTATCACTTCTTGTGTATGAATAGCCGTCAGGCCAATGTTCTGATGTAAATTTTTCGTATTCTTCAGAACTTCCAGGAGTAATTTCTTCACGTGCAAGCAACACCGATGCTGCTTTGATTTGCTCCGGGACTGAACCAGAACCGAACGTTCCTCGCACGCGATAATTATGCTTACCCTTTACCCACAACGAGCCGTCCGTCCGTTCAAGGGCACGTTTGCTCGCATGTATCCTGTAATAATCTTGGTCTACCAATTCTCCAGATGCCTCGAACGTGTCCGTTGCGGCGTATTCTTCGCGGTAATAAACGTCGGTAACGGCGTTTATAGGCCACCGCGTATAATCGTCCAACATGAGAAGTTCAATTCCCGCGCCATCAGCAAGGACAGTCATTGCGCGTGAACCAAAATGCGTGCCGCAAATGGCATCTATACGTTGCGCAGCGCGCAACATGGCCGTCTCAAGCAACGCATCAGTCCATGCGGCAGGGACATCAAACGCACCAAGCAGGGTTTGAATATCCGTCTTGTCGCAATAAACGTTATCGCCTTTTACGACCGTCATTTCTCATCCACCTCATCGTGTTCATACCAACCACGGTTCAGGAACAGATTCGTTCACCAATTCCAACGGCTGCGTATTATACCACGGTTGTGGACCCTTCAGAACGGCCCATTTCGCCATGAGTTCAATGCCGCGCCTCCAACCAATACGTTCGCAATAGCCCAAAACATCCACCGAACGTGCGTAGGTAGAATAGGCGTATTTCACCTCGCAAGGACGATCTGACAAGTGTTCACGCGGATAGGATTCTGTAGATACGTGCATTGCGTTGCATACCGTATCTGCCAGTTCGTTTACGGTAACGTTTTCCATCCCGCCAACATTGATGATTCTGCGGTCATGCGGGATTTGATTTTCAGAACAAACAAGATCAATAGCGCGTATAAAGCATGGCAGGGAATCACCGATGTATGAAAAGGCACGTTCCTGCTTGCCATCGCCGTAAATGAACAAAGGCTCCCCGCCCATAATCCTGTTCATAAAAATGCCAACAACGTTCCTGAATTTATCATTCAACGCCTGCCGCTCGCCGAAAACATTATGCGGACGGATAATCATATAGGAAAAACCGTGAACGCTGGCTAGGATTTCAGTCACCCGTTCCATAGATGCTTTGTTTACGCCATATACATCTACTGGCTGCCGTTCAAACGTTTCATCAAACGGTGTTTGATTTTCGCCGTATACCGCCATCGACGAAAACAAAACGACGTGTTTTACACCTGCTTGCAAGCAGGTGGTTAACGTTTTGATGTATGCGTAAAAATTACGGTATGTTACCGAAATCGGTTGAAATTGCGATGCCCCCTCCCGTGCGTTCGCTGCGCAATGCACCAGAACATCTGGAACACCATGTATTTGCAAAACGTTTTTCAACGCATGAATATCAGCGCAATCGGCAACGTTGAACCTGAGCAATGCAGGATGGCCGCTTGCGATGGCAGCCTCCTGAACATTTGCTCTGCAACCACCAGATAAGTCATCCATGATGCAAACAGAATCGCCGCGTGCGCAAAGTGCTTCAGCAATATGTGAACCAATAAAGCCAGCGGCACCGGTTATGAGAATATTAGCCATTGCTTAGCACTCCCACCTATCAAGAACGCCATATAACTGCTCCTCGGTAAAATTGCCGCTGATAACTGAAAACACGTCATGCACGCCTTCGCCTTTGTAATTTTTCAAAGCAACCTTATATCATGTTCAACAACATTTCCGCGCGCGCCTTGTTCGTATGATGCGTGCGCGTATGTTCAATACCAGCAGACCCAATTCTATTCGATGCCTCTAGATTTGACAATGCCTCATCTATTTTGCGTATGCAATCCTCCGGTGAGCAGTCATATATGAACGCGGTTTCGCCAGAAACATAAGGGTTTGCATACATCAAGGGCGTTTTGTCCGCAACGAGCGTTGTCGTATATGCGGTTTCCCAGAAGCGAACCGTGTCCCACCCAAAACCACGGACGCACACACCCACCAGTGCGTTCTTTAAACGGGCTATATATTTCTCCCACGGGAGAAGCCCCGGATTTTCAAACCCGCTCAATCTGTTTTCGTTGTCCGGTGAAAGCGCCACGAAAACGTGGTCATTACCATACCGCTTCAAGATAGCGCTTGCGACTTCCTGCCTGAGTTTATACGTATTGCCTGCACTGAAAACAACGCGCCAAGGTTCGCCCTCCTCCCGTTCTATCTGGTCAATAGCAGAGGAGGGTGCGCTGAACGGAAAGCCAACGATTCGAATGCCACATTCTGTGCTGTCAGCAGAAGGCTTATACAATTCGCCGTTGTTTATTAGCTCCCTTTTCAGAAATATCTTTGGTTGTATTCTGCGCAATTCCCTCCAAGGGATGTGCGGAGAATCCTCGCCATCGGCTATAACCACAGGCGTATTCGACGAACGTATCATGCCGGAGAAAAAATCAAACGCATGCACTGCATCCACCCGAAGCGATTCTAATACCACAAAATCAAAGAACTTTGACGTAAGCAGGTCATTTATCCGTTCAACATTATCAATCACGTGCTCACGTGGGAACGTGCCAGACCAAGGCAAGGGGCAAGTCACGCCGGGATCGCCACTCGGTAAAGTATACGTATGCGTTGTTCCGTGATAGGAAAGTTTCAAAGGAAAATCGTATACGTGTTCAGCACCAAGCGCCTCGCATAATCCGGTGAACAACATTGCGCCGCCGTAATCACTTTCAGGATGATTCAGAAAAAGCACGCTCACCTTAGAACCCTTCCATGCAGCTAAACAATTCTTCCTCGGTGAAGTCCCTGTTAGCCATAACATGGGCGTCTACCATGCCTTCACCTTTGTAATTCTTGAACACGTACCACGCGGATGACCCGTTGTTCAAATGCGCCACTTTCTTGAAATACATCTGGCGCATAAATATCTCATAGGAATCCCGTTGCAGGAAGCCGGGATAAATATGCCCATGCAACCCGCCGGTGTAACCAAAGTTATCTTCTGGTCTGGGAAAGGAGACAACGTATAGCCCGCCATGCTTCAGCAAATGCTTTACGATAGCAGTCATGTTGTGTGGGTTCGTAATGTGCTCGTAAACTTCAGACGCAAACGCAAAATCGACCAAATTCTCCTGCACATTATCGCTATCGAGCCGGTAAAAACATATGTCGGTAAGGCGGGCATACAACGACGGGAATTGAATGATATTCCCATCTGCGTTTCTCCAATACCCATCATCGCCGCGTGTCGGCCACGCATCGAGAATAGGAACGTTATGCTCGATAGCCCATTTATCAATCCATTCCTTAGCCATTTTATTTATATCGAGCGCGATAACGTTGGCTTGGTATTGCTCGATTAATCGTTTAACCATGACGCCTTGACCGTATCCGATTTCAAGCGCATACGCATTGTTCGGTACATCGACATTATATAGTTGCTTCAAATAGTCGATGCCTGCGCCCCCTGCTCCCGTTCCTGGCCCCTCATAATTCCATGCCAGTTCTGCCGTCTGGTTTGCTCTATGCAAATAATTTGGCTCTCGGTCAGTCATCGCTATTGCACCTCCTCTACCGTTGGCGCAAGCGCAATGCTATTCACATAACCAGTCACGCCGTTGAACTCTACCTTGTAAAATATTGATTGTGGTTTGCTGTGCTTGACAGATATTCCCGAAACGGAGAACGTATCGCCGATGAACATTTCGGCTAGGATTTCCTTTTCCATCAAAGCGATAACTTCCTGCATAGTCATCATCGCTTCTATTTTCGGTGGATATTCGCTGTTCATGACGTTCACTTTGCGATGCTGAACGCAATAACGTTTGCCGACTTCCAGCTTATTAAAGAGAACGGTTAACATGGCGTGAAAGCAACCCCTGTATTAAAGTTTGCGCAATACGGTGTTGAATGAAAAATTATTATCAAACGTATTATGTTCAACAACCTCGTATTTTGGCAAGTTAATAGTACCAAGCCATTCGTAAAACTCGTCTGACGAAAATTCACGGGTATGGGTAGGATCAATCAGACCCCTGCCATTGTGCGTTGCATCTGGCATCACCAAGCAAACGTATCCACCGGTCATGGTAACGCGCATAAATTCACGCAATGCTGATTCTTGATTCCGCAAATGCTCGAAAACATGGTTTGCGGTAACGCCTGCAAACATGGAATCAAAAAACGGAAGGGGTTCATCAGCATCTACCCGCATATGCGGGAAACCCTGATTCGGATACCGCCTTGTATCTGGAGATATGCCGCAATACTTATCCGTACCCAGCGTAGACGGCGCAATGACGGTAGATGTTCCAACGCCCAAGAAGATTTTCCCGATTTGCGTGCCGAACCGTATCGACCAGTAAAAGTCAAAGGCACGTTGCTGATACCCGGTTATGTTTTCAGATAACGACATCTTGCGTTCCTCTCCGAGTTCCCAATAACGAAAACCCGGCACCGAGGAAATAACTTCAGCGGAGCAATTCTTTGTCAGCAAAAGCAGTTCAAGGTCATCGTAACGCAACGCAGCATGGTCTGCGTTGTCCACCACAAGCAAAGATTTATCTATCCTACCATCACTTTGCCTGCTGTACCAACGCAATGTGGTAGGATCACGAAATTTCTGCATTGTTAAAACTCCCCTTCATGTTCCACCAAACGTGGCGTATATATAGTTTCTCCACCGGGAAGCTTCCGTGTTTCAGGTTCGCTTGAATAATCTGGCACAAGATAACGCAACGGTGTTTTTGGAATCTGCGTCATGAGTTGCTCGTTAACGAAATTGAAATACTCGTGCGGGCCTACCGTATCCGGCACGTGCCATTTCTCTCGGTACAACGCACGTGAAGCGCGCATGCGTTCTGATGCTTGCAATTCAGGGTTTGCACCGAAGGTATACCCGTGCGTATGGTATGGGCGCGGGTATGCAAACCCAAACGATGCGCGTTTATAAGAAGCGCAACGCGTACCCCAGTCGCTTTCTTCATGGAAGGAAGTCAAACGTTCATCAAACGGACCGACTTCATCCCAAACGGCACGCGTGAATGCAAAGCAACACCCGCACGGGCACATTACCCTGCCAAGACCCTGCCCATCCCCCTGCAAACTGCTCACGTTCGGAACACCTTGTTCTACAAGGTAGCCCAAGTCATTATTGGTCAATTGGTCTGCTGTAAGAAACAGCGTATGCGAAAGCATGGGCAGAATCGCCTGCATAGCGCCGTAAGGAACACGGTTGATCGGATTCCAAAAACACGAACCAACATGCGGATTGTCTTTGTTCGCATCGAGAAAATGCACCGCAACGCGCAACCAGTTTGGAGGCATCAGCAAATCATTGTTTAAAAGAACGATGATGTCGCCGTGCAAGGCTTCAACAAGGTGGTTCCATGCTGCCGGTATTCCCATGTTGCGCTCATGCCGAATAAATGTTGCGCCGAAATACGCGCATACCTTCCTAGTTTCTTCCACGACATCATTATTCGTTGTGCCATCATCGCACACCACCAAATCAAAACCTTCGTCGTCCAAATAGGTGTACCACCGAATGCTTTGCAGGAGAAATGAAAGGTAGCGATGATCATTATAGGTCGATATGCCTATTTGAACCCTTTGCATAGCGCGCCTCCATTTTTCTTTCAGCGGTCATTGCCGCGTAGAACATTCGCATAAAGCCCTTCATGCTTTGCTGCGGTTAAATCAGGTGCGCAGCCTCTAAGGTACGTATCGCAATTCCTGACAAGCGACGATGCATACTCCTTGTCCGTAAGCAAACGCGCTATTGCTCGGGACAAGGCAATCTTATCGCCAAATTCTACCTTTGAAACATGCTTGCCGTCCTCGAATTCATTGAACATCGTTGACGTGGTGCAAACGATGGGACGCCCTGCGGACATGCCTGTGCGTATTGCGGCAGAAGCGGAGTAATACCCCGTGATGCTGTAATTAAAAACCAATGCGTTGTTCGTGCATAGGCGCGACACGACAACATCATTCGGTTCATAATCGCCCTGTATTAAATACAACCCGGCATCAATGCGTTCTTTGTTCATGCGTATTGCATGTTGCGCGTAGGTGTTGTTAGCCAAACGGTACCCGATAATCTGGTATCGCAAATCGTGTTCAGTAATTGAACGTACCTCGTCATACGTATCCAAGAATTCAGAAAAGCCTTTGTGCGAATTCCAGAAGCCGAACGAGCCTACGAAATGCGACGGCGAATCCATCAAGCCAAAACGCGCACGCGCCCGGTCAATACCCAAGCGTGAAGGCATTTCAACGGGAAGGTGTATCGCAGGAATGTCTGAAAAATCAGGTTGCTCTTTCGTAACAAGAACAATGTCCACCTCAGTGCGCAACCTGTCGACAAATGCGCAGGGCAAAAAGGTGTGAATGGTCACGATCACCTTCATGCCGCGTTCGCGCAAACGCTTTATCAGGGTAAAAAAGTTCTGCTCCTCATCCGGCGTTTTACAAAAGAATGAAACTTCATGCTGAAAATGCACGATAGACGGGCCGTAATCAACAATCGAGTTCAACAACCTATCGTGCTCTGTAAATTTTCTAGGCCAAGAGCGTTTAACACGCGCATCGTCCGGGTAAATCAAAACGCCTTTGTCGATGTCCTCATACGGCGCAAATATTCTGTAGGAACAATTCAAATGGTCTACCCACAAACGGGTAGTTTCGGCAATGCCACACCGGTTTCCCCATGAAGTAACAAACGCAATTCGTGTCGATGTTGGCAGGTTTGCTTTTTCCTGAAGTTCAAGCACAGGTTCTTTCGCAATGGGCGCGTAAAGTTCTGGCGCGGTGATTTTCAAAATGCTTCCCAACCTTCCGCGAAGGTTGCTGACGGTGAACAAGCGTGCCACCTTTTTGCGTTCACGTATTGAACGTTCAAGGGAAGTGCTGCCTGCTTTCCACTTTGAAAGCAAAAGGCCAACAGCGTTCACCATTTTTTCGTCATCTGAATAATAAAACGGCGCGTTTTTAAACGTTTGCGTAAACACCTCAAGTGGTTTTGCAAACACCGGCACGCCCGCATACAACGCTTCAGCAACAGGGATGCCAAAACCTTCAAACTCTGACGGATGAATCAACGCACGTGCGGACGAAAGCAAACGCCATTTATCACTTTCGCCCATATTTTCATACAAGGTTACGGTTACGCCTTCCCGTTCAGGCATGATGAGCTTGGTACAAGCGTCGCCTAATACGTCAATTTTGACCGGTAACGCATTTTCGGGCAGCAACCGTATCAAAGCCTCTACCGTTTGCTTGATCGCCTTGTAGCGCACGTTTCTCGAAATAAGGACTATCCTGTTTTCGCGTTGTTTAAGATCATCAACGGGCGCATTTGCATCCTGCAAAATGGAATCAGCAGTAATGCTGTCTATCGGCGGGTTTAAAACGTATGCTTTGCGCGCGCCTTTCAGGTGTTCAATCCACGTTGTCAGGTGTTCTTTTACAATGCGCGAAATACAAAGGATTAAATCAGCAGAATCAAGTGCGCGTTTATAATCCTCCCAATAGGCTTCCTCTGCATCCGCGCCGCTCCTGTATTTCGCAATATAATTAGGCGTTTCGTACAACGTCAGGATACATTTAGCGCCGATGGATTCAGCAAGCGTTTTCGCGCGCAAACCCAAATCAACCGGCTGCGCAATAACCGCCTCGAAGGAGGGATCAAGCGAAAGGGATTCAAACGAGTCGATTGCGTGAACGTTCAAACGGTCGCCAAACAAATTTCGTTCAACGGAGATGTCGCCGTTCGCATAAACGAAATCGTTTGTATCGGTGAATACGTGAACGCTCAAACCTGCGCGTGAAGCAAATAGTTTTGCAACCTGCCACAAGTAAAAGCCGCCGCCCGTGAAACGATTGCCTTTATCAAAAAGCATTGCCACTTTTACGGAGGCTGCGTTTAAAGGAAACTCGCCATCCAAAGTGGTTAAAAACGGCTCCTTTTTCGCAGGGTGGTTCTCTGATACCATGCGTTTAATGTCAGCAACGATGGCATCAACGTTCAACCGATGCATACACAACGCATGCCCATCAGAAAACTGCGAGCAAAATGATTTGCGCAACCGAAGGCAGGGCAGACATTCCAATTCTGCGCTGTGCGTTGCAACGTTCTTGAAATGCTTGATGCTGAACTTCGGTAAAGTAGGCCCGAATACTGCCACTGTCGGAACGCCTATAGCAGCAGCAAACTGAACAAGGCCGGTATCGCTGCCGAAAACGGCCATGCTTCTGCGTATAAGTTCTGCGGACAAACGAATGGATTGATGCCGCGCAAAATGAATCCAGCCATTGTCAGAAACAAACGTTTCGTCCTTCGGCGAGCCAATGCACAGCACGTGAAACCGTTTGTTATCTGAACCTGCGCTTGCGATGCCTTCGCAAACGCGTTTCAACACAACAGATGAAAAACGTTTTAACGGGTTGCTCGAACCAAGGCAAGCGACAACGTACTGCTCACCTTGAAGGCCATTCGTTTTTAAAATACGGTCGGCATGTTCTGTTACCGTTCGATTGCCTGCAAGGTGTTCGCAAACGGAAAGCGGCTCGAATGAAACAGATTCTCCATCGCTTCTCGAAAGCCCAGCACGTTCAAAATGCAATGCGAAATAATCCGTATCGTCCTCAAGTTTATCGGATAATCTTCCTTCTGGCGACTTGCCTGTTTCGATAACGCCATCAAAGGGGATGATGTAATCGCATTGCAAAACGCACGGCAGTTTCGCCGCTTCGCTCAATGTTAGTACCCGTTCGAAAACATCAAAGGACGAAACGAATTCAACCAGTTCAGAACGCACGGCTGCGCGAAGGATGCAATTGGGCCACCTGCGTTGCAGTTCAGACGCCATTGCGGCAATGAAAACAACATCGCCTATGCCGCCATTGCGTTTTAACAGGACCACCTTCGCATTTAAATCATCGTCTGCGCCGATACTGTTCTTGACGGAAGGAAGCATAGTGGAATCGCCTATGCTTATTTCTGGAAATTCGGGTAGGGAGCAATCTGCTCGGCCAAGTTCTGAAAAATAGGAAAGTTCTTTCAAGCGTAAGGCAAGCGAATCAGAAACCTCTACCGGAATGCCGCGTTCAAAATCAATACCATCTATTGAATACGATGGGTATCTGCGCAATACGAAAAACCGTGACATATTTTTATCCTCATAATTACGTAGGAACAACGACAAGCAAACGTGCGCAACGATTAGGTAGCGCCGAACCTGCTCGCCGAGGTATCCAGCACAACATCGGTCGCCTTGACGACGGCATCCGTATTTTCAATCAGGAAGTCATTGCGAATGAACGCAGTGACCTCAAAGATGTCCTTACGGATAGCCTTCTCCGTAGCAACGCGAAGCCGACGCTGAACAACGTGAATCAGGTTGCGCGGGTCGCACAGCATAATGAACGTGCCGGTAGAATCCGTACCCGTGGCAGTCAGGTCTGTCGGCAGCAATGCCACCTCCAGAGGACGAATGCCAAGCGGTGCGAACTGACCTGCGTCGTTCTGATACGCAAGGTCGCCGAGACCTGTCGTGCGTTCGACGATTTCTCCTTGCAGGTCAAGGAAAACATCGGGGTGCGCAATCCAACGGAGGTTCGCCCTGTTGCGGCGATATTTCGTCGGCAGGTCGCGGTACATTTCGCTGAGCAGCTTCCACGAAACACGTTTCGCACCTGCGTTTTTGGTGTGCGTGCCCAGTGCGGTAGTGGACAGAACATGGAACCCATCATTCGTTTTCAGAAGCATGGATTCATCGTCTGTTCCACTAAGGCTGGAATCACCTTGAATGGCAAGCATTTCGAGGTCGTTCGAAATGCCAACCATAAACGCATCCGTGAACGCCGCCATCCCGCCTTCACCCTCAATGTTGTCTTCGATGGTTTCAGCAGGAACGTCCATCTGCGCACGCGCCTTGACCGTAGTATACGTCAAGCCGCTCGTAATGGGACGGCGCGTTTCCGTGTCGGCGGTATTTTCCGTCGCTTTGCGAACGAAATGGCCGCTGATATTGAGCTTAGCGATGTCGCCGCTGGGTTCATTCACAAACAATGTACGAATTTCACGCAATAGCGTGGACTCATCCACTGCAAGGCGAACAAACGTTTCAGCAAGCTGGCGAGCGGTTGCTTGCGTTGCAAGCGTGGACGACAAAAACGGGTCTGCCGTCTTTTTTACGAATTCAACGCCTGCGCCGAACTCGTAATCGCCACCGCCCGACATTCCGCCAAACAAAGCGGACAATTGTCGCTCGATGATTTTGTCAGTAAGTGCTTTTCCCATTTTATTCTCTCACCTCCTTTCGTAAAAGAACTGCAATGAAAAACTGCTCACGCACGCGGCGTGAACAGGGCGCGCCCGATTGCGGCCTTTTGAAGTTTGCGACGATCCTCCTGCGACATTTCGTCAAGAGCCTTCTTGATGGAAACTGCGTCTACGTTTTCATCATCGTTTGCCCTTGACGGTGCAGTGCGTCCTTCAATCTTCGAAAGCCGTTCACCAAAGGATTTCATCTGCGCGTTCATCTGTTCAGAAAGCGTTTTGAGAATCCCAAGGGCGACTTCCTCACCGCCAGCATCGGCGGCTTCACCGGTATCGGCGGCGGGAGCATCCTGCGTCTCACCTGCACCAACATCAGCGGTTGCTTCAGCATCGGCAGGGGGTTCAGCAGGCGGTGCTTCCACCGTCCCAGAATCTGTAGGAGGCGTTTCTGCCGTTTCCGGTTCGCCCTCTACCTGCTTTTCAATAGCACTAAGACGTTCAGTCAAAGAACCGAGTTTTTCGGTAAGCTCTGACTTCATCGCATTCAGCGCCTTCAATATTTCATCCATAACAGGTTCACCTCCCTCCTTGTTTGCAATAGCGTCGCTTTGCGCGTTTGTGTCTTGCTTGAGCAGGTCACGTTCCTGCTTGGTCAACACCTTCGTCATATCGTGCAAGCCCATCAGGGCTGCCTCATCCTCTGTGCATAGTGACAGGATGATTTGCTTTGTAGAATCCTCTCCTTCGCCTTCAACCTCTGATGCGAAAAAGACGGCGCACGTTTTATAAAGCAAAGCACCATCCTCCGTTTCGCAACCGGCGAATTCATACAGCGCAATCGTTGCCAAATCCTGATTCGCCGACAGCCGTTCCGCTTCTGCGCGAACGATGCTGAGCACATCGCCCATGCATGAAGCGGTTACCTTTTTCGAAATCAGGTGTCCTTCATTCGTTGTGAACAGTATCCTATACCGTTCATTGTCTGCAATGGTTCGCAATGTCCCTTTGATGGAAACGTTTTCGTTCAGGTCGAACGGCACGCCGTTTTCAGTAATCAGGATCGCCTTTGACTGGTCTGATTTTCCAACCATGAACAGCGCACGCGTATTTGCTGGCATAAACACCAGCGAAAGTTCGCGGATAATCAAACGTTTCACGGTGCCCGCAGGGTTGCGTACCAACATGCCCGCCCATGAAAACGCGTTCAAACGCCCATCAAGAACCAGCGAAGCAGGTTCCTTTTCAAGAACGGCAGCAACCACCCACAACCCAAGATCGCCGTCCTTGACGGAAAAACGTTCTGCGTCAGTGCTCGTAATCGTGTCCAACGGTTCGCCAGTTTCGTCATCAACAACCGTGAACGCGTTGATGCCGCCGTTTGCATCCTTTTGAACTTCAACCCTACCGATGTTTGCTTTCTCAACCCGGCCAATAGGAACAAACGTTCCCGTTTCAGGTCTGCGGTACAATTCATGATTCAACCATAACTGCCCGTTGCGCCTGAAATCTTCCAGTTCGAACTTTCTCGCATCGAGGTTCATCCCGTGCGCATCAAGCCCAGAAATGGAAGCAAAGCCCTTCACGTATAGAAGCGCATCTGATTTTGACGCAGGCTCCTGATGCGCCAGTGATGGCGAATTGAGCTGGATGAATTCTGAAAAGGTCTGCGCTGTTTTCATCCCTCAACCTCCTGTTTCTCATAAACCTACACGCAAACGTTACCGCAAAACAAAATGGTTGTCAATAGTCATTTTTAACGCGTGCGTGCGCCGCGTCTCCATACCGTATCGCGTTATAGTGTTTTGCTGGCATATACGCGTCGAAATCCCCAGCGCCGCCGTCAAGAATTGCAGTAATACGTTTTGCTTCTTTTTCGCCGAATAACTACGCTAGGCTCCATGCGTGCGCTTTATATGCAACGATGGTATTGTCGCCTCCATAACAATCCTTCATGCAGATATACCTGCGACGTACAATCAAGGTGTCGCTTCTGTTCAAAGTGAACGGAGAAAACTGCACCCTAAAGGTTTTGATTCGTGAACGCGGCACGTGCCATCATCGTTTTTAAATACGCAACGTTTTCGTTTCGCATCTGGAACCAATATGCCGTTTTCAACAAGAGCGCCCTGCGATATAAACTTCTGCGCTTCCTCCGGCACGACAACCACGTTGCGCACGCCAGATCCCTGACAGCATTTACCCTTACAAACATTGCGCACATGCTCTAAGGTGCAATGTTGAAACATCGGGCGCATCATTTTTGAGGACACCTTTACTTTGACAAGGCGTTCTGTTTTTTCTCCAGTGTCGTGCGTAGATGTACCGCGCATCAAGGCTATAAACGCTGGCTTCTTTTTCAACGGCATGGTTAGCACTCCCTTTGAACCGCTTTAATATTTCTCGCCTTTTTTAATGCCGGTTCTTTTTACATCTGTTTTTGGTTCGCGTACAACCCTACCATCTAGTTTGCTCGCGACTTTGTGCAGCATATAGTTCACCGGGTAGGTCTGATACGATTGGCGAAAGTCCAGCAAGAGTTCGCTCTTGTAAAGTTCATATGCACTGTTTGCGAAATCGGCAGCAGCAGTATCTTCACTTACAAATCGGTCGTTCTTTGCTTCGAAAAAAACGCTGCTCCCAAAGACTATGATTTCAGGGCGCGTTTCCTTTTTCCTTCTGAACCTGAACATGGTATTAAAAGTCCCCTTTCAATATCTTGACAATCAGGTTGAAATACTCGGGGTCCGCTTTTGCGAACTTAATCGGATCTTCCTCCAGAAATTGCATGCCCATTGAAAGCAATTCAGTGCTGCCGTCGCCGTATTCCTTACCGCAGTATGGGTGCGGATATTTATCCCGTTTGCAATACTCGGTAGGATCATATTTATTATCCCCAGTCGCTTTTCTTAGTGAAATAGATTCTTCTCCCTTTGTGCGTTCTGCATGAAATGTTTGTATTGCCTTTTGCGCCTTTTTATTGCTGTGCTCAACGGCGTGCCCCATTTCATGAAAGAACGTTTCGCGGAATTGCCCAGCAGTAAAATTACTCATGCGGTCGCCACTCATATGAATTCGAAACTTATAATCATCTATACCTGGTCTCGCACCAAAGTCCATACCGGCACGACAACATGCACGTTCCCTTGAACCAAAAAACGCTTCTACGTTTTTCCCACCGCCATAATCGGCACACCATGTTCTTTTCGAAATGCGTTCACAAAATTCATCCATCAACCGTTCAACCTCTTTTACATCTGCCTCCCCAAACCGTGCATAAAAACCTTGTCCAACATCCTCAGGGGAAACATTCTCCAAGAAGGTAATGCGTATGTCTTTTCTGCTCACGGGATCTGTAACCTTCAAGACACCCTTGCGCAAACTGGTAATCGCCTTTTGCTTTGTTTCTAAAACTTTCAGTTTACCCTCAGTGAGTTTAAGCAGGCTGTCCTTGTGCAATTGCCAAGCAGCCTTTGTTCGTTCATCATTCAGCCCGTATTTATAATGTATTTCCCTTGCTCTTTCGAAAAGGTCCTCAGTCGTTCTTTCAAGTTCAGCAAACTTAGAAATTTCAACATCGTATTGCTTAAGTATTTCTGCTTCGCTTTGCACAATCGATCTTGCAAGATCGGGCTGCGGTTCTATTGTCACTTCTGGAGGTTTCGGAGTCGGCTTTGGCTTACGTGGCGTTCTCGGTTTGCGAGGCGCTTTTGGTTTAACAGGTTTTGGTGTCGGCGTAGGCGTGGGCACGATAGGCGGTGTTGGCGTTACCGGCGACGTTACAACAACCGTCGGCGTCGGCGTGGGCGTTTTTGGTTTGGGAGTAGGTTTTGGTGTCTTAGGCGTTGTTATTCTAGGCGGTGTTGTTGTCGTTGTAGGCTTAGGCGTTTTCGGACGTTCACGTTTGGTTTTTTCAAGCAAAGCAGGACCGCCGACGCAACGGCAATTAAACGGAGAAACTGAACCACTGCCTGCATCCATTGACCCATCGGGAAACGGCTCATTAACCGGGATAACGCCAGCAGCATCATTCATTGCGTGCGCATCACGCACGCGGCTATCGCCAACGCTTTGCCAAATCTTCCCTTCCATTTCTGCTTCTGCGCCGTATTGCATCAAGGCATCGTTCTGAACAATTGCGCCCTCAGTGCGCGCCCACAACATAGCACGGGAACGTTTATCAAGGTCAGGGATGATGCTGTCGAAACGTTTAAGGATGTCCCGCGCTATATCGCGTGCGCCAAGGCCACCCTTCATGTTCTCATACAAATCCTTGCGTATAATCTTTTTTAAGTCGGCGAACTCCTTTTTCGTCAGGTTGACCACCTTGACCATATCCTGCCGCTTCGCAATTGTTTTCAGCAGGCGCGGCTCACGCCGCATTACAATATCAGCAAGCATGGAATCTATGTCTGAATATTTGGAGGAGGAGTGCGACGCAAAGCGATACTCCTCCACGTAATCCTCCTGCTTTATCTTTTTAAAAATCATCTTGAAAAACTTGCCCACGGATTCCAGAATCAAAATATGGTAGGTGGTAACCAAACGTTCCCAGTCGGAATATAAATCGCCCAAAGAATCCGACGCGTTTTGAATGGCAGCATCAACAACGGCAAGCGATGCGCCATCATCGCGCATTTCCTCACGTATTTTGGCGCGCACCTGCGCATCGCTGTCTGAAGGCAACCGGACATCAAGATATAACTGCACCGCGTCCTGCGCAATGGCATCCCACGCGCCTTGTGCTTTCATACGTTCATGCAAACGGGAACGTTCACCGCGCAAATAAGAATGCAGCACGCGCGTTGCGTACTTTTCCAATTGCATGCGTTTCGAAATAAGCCACGGCATCAACATGCGTATTTCAGAGTTAACTGCACGTATTTGCTCAGCAGCCATATGCCGAGTATCAAACAACATGCGCGTATTGAAATACTGTTCGTACCGTTCATCAGCGGTCATCATGCCGCTACTCCTACTCCGAAACTTCAATCAATGATGCCGATGCGTTCTCAAGCAAACGTATGCATTCGTATATCTCGCCGATGTCCACATCCTCTGAAGGCGCATTCGCAAGCTGCCCGATTGAATTTGTCCAGTCGTATCCCGCCGTTGCGCGCCCGTAAAAACGCCATTTATCCTTCATCGCCGCATACAACAAATGGTTTGGGCTGCCCGGTATCCAATTGTATTTCACGCCTTGCGAATCTTCATACAACCCATTCCGCGCAAGACGTTCAAGTGCGTTACGCATATCACGTATATATGCGTGGTCGTTTAAAATCCCCTCCTCGGTTGGTGAACGCAGCGTTTGCGGTATCTGATATGACAACCTGCCCAAGTCTGGCGTGCTTACACCGCCGTTCGGCGTACCCATTGATGTTTTCGTGCCGTTTGAATTGTAAACGTACCATTCAGTCTGGTCGTAATCCAACGAAACGGTTTGCTCAACGGACGGTTCCTGTTCGTCAGGGTCTGCATAATCCGGCAATATGTTTTCTGGCAGATTATCAGGGTCATATGCACTATCAGGTGGAAGCAAATCGCCCCAATGCGTCCATACTGCCGTTGCTTCGCCTATTCTGTAATTTGCAATAGCGCTTCCCAGCGCAGTCATGCCGGTATAAAACGTGGTCAACGACGGCGTATCATCGGGATCGATGTAAAGTTTATAACGCAATATCACGCCGCGCATTTTGCACAGCATGTACAGGTACCCTTCCTCATCGCATGCTATCGAATAATAAAACGACGTATAAGGCGTCACCTGGACATAATCAATCTTTCCTTCCCATAAGCCGGTATGCTGAGGAAACACCGAGGATGAAAGCGACGGAATCAGGTAGCGGAAGTTTTGATAATCAGTCGTTGCGTACAATTGAACTTGCTGCGGAGCCATCGCATTGTTATAAGGGTACGTCGTTTTATTATCGCAACGCAGGTAAACATACTTCTGCGTCGTGACCAGCGTATTGTAATTGAACAGTTTTAATTTGCCGCCAAACGTTGTGAACTGTTCGGAAACATACGCGCCGCTTTCAAACGAAACCAGCAGTTTCTTGTGCTTCATATCGCATGCAATCGCGGTGTGAATTTCGCCGATGTTTGAATCCACTCCCGGAGGAAACGCTTCAGAGGTATCAATAACAGAACGGTTGGAAGGAGCTTCAATCATCGGCATGCTGCTCGCAATATGATAACGGTACAGCACAACGTATGGCTTTCTCGGTTCAAATTTCAATACGCCGTTCACCGTAATAAACGGTTCGCCGCGATACCCGCCCAGCGCAACAAACGCATCGCCTGTATTTCTATCGTGCGCAACGCTGCATGAATACACCACCTTTAACCAGTCAAGGTGTTCCTCTGAACCGGATAAACGATTCAAGCGGTAGATACAACGCACACTATAATCCGCGTTTAAAAACACACCGCACGGCGTGACGTAATCGTATAGCCCAAGCACAAACGCAGTGCCGTCGTTAAACACTTTCATTTGCTCAAGGCAGCACACGATATGTCCGTTGTGCGTAAGGCCATTCGGCGCAATGTGCGAAATGACCTTGCCCGCACTATACATCGTCACTTTATAAACAAACGACCCCACATAAGAAATACCGCCCGGTCCTGTTAAACGCGGCGCAGCAGTGCTATCAAAATTGTTCGCAGTAAGGTAGAACGAATAGGCTTCCGTTTCAGAGGAGTATGAAATGTCGGATATGTTTTGTATTTTCTGTTTCAGGTTCCGCATGTTGCTGTAAGGCGACGCGGCTGAATATGAATACCTGTTTGCAGGGAACAAATAGGAGAATGCGTAATTGCCAACGTTTTTCAACGATAGGCAAATCCGGTTATCGTTCGAACTGCTTACTGCGTTGTAAATGCTTTCTGTAAAATCATCGAGCAATTTACCAGTAGCTGAGAAATGCGACACGCCCATCGTATAGTATTTCGGATAGGCGGGCGTGCTTACGGGGTAGCCCGCAAACTGATAGGGGTTATAACTGACAACAAGGCCGCCACTTTGGTCTTTCACCGCAAGTGAATACGGTTGAAACTCTTTGTTTGAAAAAATAGAGAACCCGGTGCCGCGCCCAAAGCCATACGCATCGGGATCGTCTATTTCTTCCTCGTCGGGAACAATAATGCCGGTGAGTTTTTCGAGCGCATTGATGCGTCGCATTGCGTCGCATATATCTTCGCTCTTGCGTTCGCGGTTCACCCATTCGTTATTGTTGCCTACTGCATCAAGGTCTGCCATCGTTCCATCACCTGCTAAAAAAAATACGCCTTGGCTGAACAACCAAAGCGTACCATGCGCACATCGTTTTTAACAATCAAAAAGGCGAGGCGTGCGAGCGCACATAACGTTTATCAAGAGCCTGACCACTAACCGCTTGCAGCACTGAAGCGAACGCACACAATAGTTCTTTCGAATGCCCGGCGGCAGGGTAACGGGCAACCCAGCAACATACCAAGCCAAGGGGGAGGGAAGATACGTTGCTGAAGTCTATTGCATACGTTCACCGCAGTATGCGTTCACATAAAGCCGGTTTGGTGGGCTTTGCTTATGGCGTTTTGTGGGGGATGCACAGCACAGGCGCTTTATGGAAACGTACACCGCAAGCGGGTTGGCTGGTGCGCGCCCAGCAGGGAAAACAACGGGGGGAAAAACCCCGCTGGGCACGGCACCTTGTGACCCTCAAACACCATGATGCGCTCGCACGCTCTTAGGGGGCGTATGTTATGTGCCGAAAACGCCGTTGATGGCGTTCTTGAATGCAAGGCGCACAACGCGGTGAAGTGCGCCCCTATTAGCGGGAACAGAATACCGTAATAAGGAGTAAGCGCTACGGTATCCACTATTCAATTTTTCAAGGTGCATCGCACAACGTATCATGCGTATGCGTCCATCATGTTGGCACGACTGCCTGATTTTGTCAAGCGGGTATTTACAACGCGAACAGCAGAGGAACGATTTGCTTGAGCTTGTTCAGAACGTTCAACGCCACCACGGTCACCCCTGCTGCCTGCTCTTGCCGTTCAATCACGTCATAAACACGTTTTATTGAAACCTTGATGTCGTCCTCGGTGAACGGCAAATCCTTCATGGCATCTGCCGCGTTTGCAAACTCGTCAGAAGCAGGCGCAAACGGTGTGGGCTTAAGAACATCCTCCGATTTCTCATACGTATCCACAGCGGAGGACAGTTCGAACTCCAATGCGCGCACTGCGCTAAGCACTTTGAGCATGTCGTCTTTATTCATCATGGTTACCGTTCTCCTGTTTGTGCGTTCACGTTCTTCCATTTCGAGAACCTTGTCGCTTATTCGCGTCGCGGTTCCAAACCACGAACGCCATTTGCATTGATGTTTCCTTCCCTGCAAATCGAAATAGCAGGTGTTGAACGTCCTTGGCAAAATCCAATTCAGTAAGTTCACGGCTTACGTACCCCCGCAACCGTGAAGCAAATCACTTCATTGATTTTATCCGCCGCTGTTTTCGTTCAACGTATAGGTTTCAATGCCTGTAATAATCCGGCCACGGATAATATCAAGCAGGTTGCTCCACGAATTTGCTGTATCGTCCGATTCAATTTCGTTTGCCGCCTGCGATGCGCTTATGGATTCGGCAGCAAGAGAAGCGATGGCATCCACCAGTTCGTTCGCCGTTTCTGGCGTTACCGTTTTTGCGTTCTGGTATAACTTGATCGCATCGTTCAATCGTCCCGCCACCATGAACTGATAGGCAAGTTTCGTTTTGAATTTCAGCAATTGCTCATCGTAATAATCGTTCGACTTGTCTAATTCGTTCGCAAAGTCGAGCGCAACGGCTTTGTATTTTGCAATGTCCACTTTGCCGTCCGTGCCGGTCAACGCCGCTTCTGCTGAAGCGAACTCTGCGGCATACCTGTTCGCGGACAACGCCTTTGCTTCCTCATTGTACGCTTCAAGAATGTTGAACGTATTGTCCTGCACAACGGCGATGGTCTGGCTTTGCATTTCAGTAACCAGCCTTACGGCATCAGGCGTTGTTGCGCACCCTGCAACAAGCAGCAGTGCGGACAGCAGCATCACGACGTGCGTTTTCATTTCGTTCTCCTTCATAGTTAAATTTGCTCTATACGTTTTTTGGCAGAACATCGGCGCCCAGCAACACGCACAAACGATCCCATTTTGCATACGGTAGTTTCTTATAATCAATGCCAAGCAATTCAACGATTTCAAGCGCAAGCAATTCTGCTTTGTTGTTGTTTGTGTTTTCAATCTTACGCGGCACGTTGCGTTTCTTTTTTGCATCTGCTGCCGCAATGTGCTTGGACAAACGGTCGAGTTTGCTCCAAAGGACACGCAGTTCAACGTTTTCCATGATTCATCGTTCCATTTTTTCAATTACGTTGTATGCAGTATCCGGCAGCAAACGCCTTTTTGTCAATAGGGTGCTTTGCTGAAATGCTATTCGCCATTGTTGCTTTGCTCGGCTATTTTGCGTTCACGTTCAATTGCACGCCCCTGCCGTAATGCTCTTTGCTTTGCGCGTTCACGCGATGCGGCATCGTTTTGATCGTAGGTGTAACACTTGCCGCGTTCACCCCATTTGAAACCCGACTTGTTGTTTAACGTACAACGTTGAATAGGCATGAGCACAACCTCCCTTTGCGCATTGCGCGCGGCGTTTTTACATCAGTCCTCCTTTTTCAAATCAAAGAAGTTCTTAAAGCCGCAATGCGCGCATACAACATAATAACGCCCTTCACCGCCGGGATAACCGGCATCAATGATTTTAAATTCAGGCATATCATCCTTCGGCAGATGATCGGGATAATCCGGCGCAACAACAACGCCGCAATTCCAGCACGTTGCGTTTTCTACCTGCTTTTTGGTAAACGTGGGCCACGTGCCGCGTGGTGAATCAAAGGTGAGTGTATTGTACGCGTGGCGCGTTCTCCCTTTCGTAATGTGCGCCCGTGGTAGACGTTTGCTTTTGTTGTTCATGAACATGTTGCTCCTTCCTATAAATCAAAACCAAAACGCGTGCGCCAATGTTGCTTAGTCCTCTAGGCGTTCTTTTGTAACGTTCAAACTTGTCGGGTAAAATTCAAACGTGTTAGAGCATTCAGGCTTCGCTTTATCATCTTTGGCATCAAGGTCAATCTCTACCTGAACAACATGCAGCAATTCTTTAAGGCGCTTTTCAAGTTCAAGCAGTGCGTCACGCCTGGTAGGCAAAAAGCCAGTCATGGCAAGTTCTTTCTCGTCGCTATCGTCGTCCTCCCCAACGGCGATGCCTGCTTCCCATCCCGGCATGCGCAATACCGTCCATTCGTTTGTAAACACGTTTGCATACATTTCAACGCTTTCCCTTTTTGTTTTGTTACTGTGCGTTTGTTT
>Ga0255341_1002073_pt1 | contig 26195 bp, 21 predicted proteins | sample wastewater_treat_8_FD_192418 | JGI IMG/M metagenome (GOLD analysis project Ga0255341, IMG submission 192418) | Wastewater microbial communities from Lulu Island WWTP, Vancouver, Canada - plant12 | ecosystem: Engineered > WWTP > Wastewater > Unclassified | place: Canada: Vancouver, British...
CTGATGGACTCGCGCTCCTGTAATGCTTCAATTGCTACTTTCGCCTTGAAGGCTCCGGAATGTTTTTGTCTTTTAGATTTCATAATACACTGGTTTTATGTTGTCAAATATAACCTTAACCAGTGGCCTTAATTCAGGGGAGTATTATATTCAACCGTCCTAGAGAGAGAGCCCACCTGCTTGAGAAAGATGTTTATGACAAAGAAGCATCGAGGTGTCAAGGTTATTGGTCTGTTAATTACCGATGGAATAAAGTATCTTGAAGATTCTTAAACCAAACTCTTTCCGTGGACCCTTCTTCAGAAGTACATAACACACTTTAAGCGAAATATGATCACAATGGTTCATCATGGTAGGTGGGGGTACAAAAGCACCTTCAGGGTTGATGTTTTAGAAAACTTGTTCATAACTTTTTTAAGGTCTCTGATACTAATCCAAATGCAATTTGAACCAGGTATGAAATGATATATGCATTGGAAGAAATCACTGAATTTACAGCTTAATGTGTCTGCAAAAACAGATCGCACTAACCCATAAAATCAAGAATATCCTTTACTGTTTTGAATTCATTTATCTGTTCTCCGGTTAGCTTCTTATTGAACTCATCATCGCATAGCACAATAAGAGTAAGCTTTGTCATTGAATCATAGTTTTCAATATCAGCTAGAAAAGTACTCTCCTTCAGGCTATTATTATCTAGCTCCAGAGTATCCTCAATTAGTCTGAGTTTTTCTTCGTTTGTCATTCTGTCTTTAATTTAATATGTGAACGAATTTCCCAAAATTTTATCTCACTCATGAAGAAAGAAAGCCGCCATCTACCGGAATTGACGAACCGGTAATGAACTTTGATTTATCACTTAAAAGAAATACAATTAGATTGGCCACATCCAATGGTTCTCCAAGGCCCAGATACTGACGGGTTAAGGTAATATCTTCTGCGCCTCCCGTCATTTTCAAGAAATCAACATAAGCTCTTGTTTCTATCTGCGCAGGAACCACAGTGTTTAATCTTATTGATTTTGAGCCTAGTTCCTTTGCCAGACAACGGACTGCGCAATCCATCGCTGCTTTGGAAGCTGCATAGGCAGTCACGCTTACTCCACCCCGCTGTGAGGAGATAGATGAAACGCCCACAATGCTCAAGCCCTCATTAAAATTATTCCTCCTGATAATACATCTAGTAAGCTCAATAAATGATCCGAAATTCACCTTTAATACCTCACTAAGTATAGACGGAGTAATCATTGCAATTGGTCGCCGGCATCTTATACCAGCACAATGGACAAACCCATCAAAAGGGCCATGTTTATCAACTATTCCCTTGAATGCAGGCTCAATAGATTCAAGATTGCCAAGATCAATTATGTTAAAGGAATGCCCCGTTCCAAAAAGATTTGACACTGTATCGGCAAGACCATCTTTATCAATGTCAATTAAAATCAATCTGCACCCCAGTTTACTAAGCATTACTGCAGTTTCTCTGCCAATGCCTGCTGCAGCACCTGAAATCAATACCTGTTTCCCGGTAAAGTCATTCTTATCTGTCATGAGGGTATAAATATTTACAAATGTTATAATACGTATCCACCATCTAGCAATATGGATGTTCCTGTTATCTTTTTTGAAGAATCACTAAGCAGGAACACTATGCAATCAGCAATTTCCGAAGGCTCAATTATTCCCAACAACTGTCTCTTTAAATCATCTTCCTCGCCCAGCTTGATATTACTTTGTATATAGTCTTTATTCAGATCTGAAGAAACAGCCCCCTTCATTATGGAATTAACCCTTATTCTTCTTGGACTAAGTTCTGCAGCAATGCACCGAACAGTAGCATCCAGTGCTGACTTTGAAGCAGAATATGCAATTTTTGATTTTAACCCCTTTATGCTACTGACCGAAGAAATTGCCACCATGCTTCCTCCATCCGAAAAGCAATTTCTTTTTGCCAGACAACGTGCCATTTCCACAAACGAGTAGACATTTGCATTCATCATTTCATGCATAAAAGAGTATTTTGTCATTGATAAAGGTCTCACTCCTCCAATACCAGCACAATATACAAACCCGTTAAATAATCCGAATTTTTCATTAATCAGATGGAAGTTAGACTCTGTTTCAGAATTATCATATATATCGAAGGAGATATAGCACTTTGACTCTTTAAAGGCTGAAATTGATTGCAAGGGTGAACCGTTCGGATCGCCTATTACAACCACATAAGCTCCCAATCCTGTCAGTTGTTCCACCAATTCCTGCCCCACGGCAGATCCTGTGTCTGCCACGAGAAATTTTCGATCCTTAAGTTCAGGAAAAGAGCACATAACAATCTAACCTTTTAACCTTTTGATCATCTTCATGATCCTTTCTACAGAATCGAAATTTTCTGGCCCCAGATCAGTTACTCCAATCCTGATGTTATATTCATCATTTAATTCGGATATTATAGATACAACATCAAAAGAATCGAGGAAGCCACCTTCAATCAGTTTTTTTTCATTAACAAAATCAACATCAGGTCTTATTGATTCCAAAATTTCTAATAACCTTTTCATATTCTTGATTCTTTAATCTAATTCTCTTTTAGCATTGACATTGAAAACTTATTATCGTATACGAAACCACTCCTTTGATAAATGTTTTTAGCCGTATTATCATATTTTACCCATAACGTATAACGAGTATCCGGACCTTTTGAATTCAACCTGAAATATGTCTGCATCAGTTTCATTGCGACACCTTTGCCCCTGAATCCTTCACTTACAACCAGTGATGTCCATACAACAATGTTGTTCTTAATTTCAAAAGTTATTGTACCACATAGTTTGCCTTCATAGTAAGCACAGAGAATATTTCTTTTTGCTGCAAGATTTCTTGCATCTTCAAGAGTCAGCACCTGCTGACCAGTATACTTATCAAAAGCGTTTTCAATTAAGCCTTTGGCAAAAACTATCTCTTCTTCAGTCTTAGCATAACTAACAATAACTTCTTCATTTTCCGGAAAAAAATTCATCTGGCTGTATTGAGCTACCATGTGTACTCTAAGTATATGTTGTTTAAAACCACATCTTTCCCAATATTCAATAATTTCATTAGGCTTATTGCTTTCACCTCTGTAAAGAATTTCCATAGTAATAGGATTATCAACATCAAATGACAATAACACATTTCTGTCATTGATATAATAATACAACTGATAGAAATCCGACTTTTGCAAGAGAAATCCTACGTTAGAACCATAAGCGACATAGCTCAGACGGTTCTCAGCTATATATTGTAAATAATCATTTAGTAAAATATAATTATTAGTAATTGTGCTACTGTTAAAATATTTACTCACTAATCCTTTTAAAGTTTCGATATTTTTTAGCTGTATCATAGCCTATGATTCTGTTTATCAGGATATTTCTCCTTTGTGATACTTGTCTTTCAGTAAGGTGCGATCAATCTTTCCGTTCATATTGTATGGCAGAGCAATCATCTGTATCATTATATTCGGAAACATATATTTGGGTAGTTTATTTTTGATTTCATTGAGAATATAATTCCTATTAGCATTTTCTCCCTGATAGATTAACACGATTTTTTTGCGCTCATGGTCATAAAAGCAAAATGAAGCATCAACTAATTCCAGAGAATTTATAATAATCTCGATTTCTCCCAATTCAACTCTTTGTCCCATATGTTTAACCTGATTATCCTTTCTCGTCAGGAATACTAACTGCCCCTCATTATCATATCTAGCCAAGTCACCAGTCCGATAGATGGTTTCTGGGAATGAGGCATTAAGAGGATTCTGGCAAAATGCCTCCCTAGTCTTATCAAAATTTCTGTAGTACCCTAACGCCAGGCAACATCCTCTTACGCAAATTTCACCCACTTCATCTCCCTTCACTAACTTGTTCTCTTCATTAATTAAGAATATCTCTGTGTTTTTGAATGGGATGCCAATTGGAAGTACATCCTCATCTTTAAATGGACGGTCAACAATAAAATATGTACAAACCGAGGTTATTTCTGTAGGTCCGTATAGATTAACAAACATCGTCTCAGGCAAAGCTGACCTCCAATAGTTAAGTACTTTATTATGCATTACCTCGCCTGAAAACATGACTTTCTGCAAGTAATTTGGCACATCTACTTCAAAAGCATTCAGATTAGCTACAAGTGCTATTGCTGCAGCTGACCAGAGAACTGTATTGACCTGATATTTATTCAGGAAATCAACTAACTGAGTTGGAGTCACAAAACAGGCCTTTGGAATTATGTACATAGTAGCCCCAGCCTTAAGTGTCGAATAAATGTCTTTTATTGATGCATCAAAGTAGAAAGGATTCTGATTGCCAAAGATGCTTTCTGTGGAAAACTCAAACACATCAGCAAGGGCTTCAGTCATGTCTATTACAGACCTGTGACAAGTTAAAACACCTTTGGGAATGCCAGTAGATCCTGAAGTAAAAGTTGCATATAACGGATCCATGTCAATCATCTTACGCCTTATTCGGGCAAGACTTTCCTCACTAACCGTAATGTGGATAGCATCCTCATACAGAATTGTTATGAGTTCTGGAGAGATGCTTTTTACGTAGTCAAGATCCGAAAGAAGAACTATTCCTGCAATTGGCTTGAGTGTTTCCAATATCAGATCGATTCTCTTTTTTGGCATCTGTTTATCAATCGGGACATAAAAATTCCCACTGTAGGCTATACCCATGAACATAACAAGGCTTTCGACATTCCTGTCAACAAAAACCACGATTGGTTCTCTCCTAGCTCCATGTGTTTCCCTTGTTATGAATGTTCCTATCCTTCTGGCGGTATCTACAAGTTCAGAATACGTAATGTTCTTCTGTTCTTCCGCGAATGCAATTCTAGATGGATACCTCCTCTCGGAATCTTCAAGATATTTGAGCACATTTATAATCATAATTGCTTTTTTTAAACTTCAAGTGGGGTGTTGATGATCCCTTCTTCGAATATGGAATCATCCTCAATTATTGGCATAATATTAGACGTATCAATAGTTGCTGATGAAACACCCCAGGATAATCCAACTCCGAAAGCACAAAATAATACTCTCAATGTTTTGCCTTCTGACTGGCCATATGAATTGCAAAGAGTTAATGCCGGCGATCCACCAGAGGTGTTCCCATAGGAAGACAGGCTAAGCGGTATTTTTTCAGGTGGAATTCTGAGCTTCTTAGCTATCTGCTTAAGAATATATAAATTAGCCTGATGAAAAGAAAAGCAATCATAGTCATCAACTGTGGTACCGGTTAAACTCAAGAAGTCTCTGATAGCTTTAGGCACATCTGAGATAGTAAATGTAAAGACTGATGTTCCATGCATGAATGAATTGTGCAATGTCCGCTCGTTGCCATCGGCACAGATCATTGGTTCTCGACTAGCATCAAGATTCCTGTAACCACCTCCAGGAACAATTAAATAACGGTATCCGTTCCCATCTGAGCGTACTAAGGATATTATTGGTTCACACTCATCAGATTTTTCCAATAAAACTGCGACTCCTGCATCCCCTGTAAGCATGACTGATGCCCTATCTTTGGGGTTAATGGTTTTTCCACCAGTATCACCAACAATCAGCAAAGCCTTCTTAATGTCAGAATTAGTCATTATGGAAGCTACTACTTGCAGCCCATATAAAAGAGATGTACATCCAAGGCCTATATCAAATGCGGCACATTCAACAGATAAACCAAGCCTTTTGTGGAGAATAAAGGCTGAAGCTGGTCTGCGGTAATCAGGACTATGAGTGCCAAAAATTACAGCACCGATATCATGCCTCTGAATGCTCTTGAAGTCAAGCAACGCATTGGCGGCAGTATATCCGAGATCAGAAGCTGTCTGATAGTGTGAGGTTCTTCGGGTCTGAGTAATCCCTGTCATCTGAATGAACTTATTTATATCTTCCTCACCAAACAAATCCTTGTAACTCTCCGTCCGAATAATATTGTTAGGAACTGCACTGGCAATTCCAGCTATTTTGACATTTCTGAACTGAAAGACAGGCATACTATAAAGTGTTAAAGGTTAATTCTTTTAGCCGGGTTACCCATGTACAAAAAACCATCTTTTGTTTTGGTAATCACTATGCTCCCTGCTCCAATCCGGGTGTTTTCTCCTATTTTAACTTGTTGAAGAATTATAGCCCCAATACCGAAAAAATTACTGTTTCCTATTGTAACTTCTCCGGAAACTCTTACCAATGGCATAAAAACATTGTATGAACCAACAGTAACATCGTGTGCTAATGCCGAAATACTATTGAACTGGTTAAAGTCGCCAATATGTACATCACATGAAAAAGTGCAACCTCTGGTAATTAGATTTCCCCTTCCGATGCTGAATGTCTTCTGGTCTGCAATAGTTGATTCAGGATGAATTAAATTCGGGAAATCAACTTTCGGATTATCAATTCTCCTTACTAAGTTTTTGATAATTAATGGATTTCCAATAGCAAACACGATGTTAACTGGACTCGCCCAGTGATTCAGATCATTTATATTTCCCAACACCTCCCCATAATGAGAAACTCGTGTTTTCCTTTTCATACCATCATCGAAAAAGCCAATGAGTTTCCAGACGTCATAATCTCTATTAATTCTGTTTATTATACATGCTACTTCTTTGCCAAACCCCCCGGCACCATATATTGCAATATCTCTCATTCTATTTATCAATTATTTCCCGTGAAAGCCTCCATCGTGACAGTACCAGATGAGTTTATGCCTTCTCTCCGAAGAACGTTCCTTATGCTTAAAAATATTACCTTCATGTCTGTTATAAACGAAACATTGTCTACATACCATACATCAAGTTCTAACTTTTCTTTCCAACTGATTGAATTCCTTCCGTGGCATTGAGCCCAGCCCGTAATACCGGGCCGCACTTCGTGACGCCGCGCCTGTTCTTTTGAATAAAGCGGAAGGTATTTCGGCAACAGAGGCCGTGGGCCGATCAAAGACATTTCACCTTTTAATATATTAAAAAGTTGGGGCAGTTCATCAATAGAAGTTGAGCGAATTATACACCCAAAATTTGTTATACGCTGTACATCAGGCAATAAATTACCGCTAGCATCACGTTCATCCGTCATGGTCCTGAATTTGATAATCTTGAATACTTTGGCGTCTTTCCCAGGCCGTTCCTGAACAAAGAAAGCTCCTGCTTCATTATTAATCCAATAAAGGCATATCGCAACTATTACCAATAAAGGGCTGAGACAGATTATTGCAATTGATGCTATTAACAAGTCTAAAACACGTTTAAGAAAACATTTATACATGAATCAAATAAAATGTGAAATTATGATTTTATAGGCTTTATCAACAGTATAATTCTCAAGTAAATATTGATAACCCCTTTCCCCCATAATGGCAAGTTCCTCTCGTTTTTCAATCATGTAATTCAATGTCTTGTTAAAGGCTTCTAAATTACCACTTTCCACCCAAAATCCATATCCATTTTCCTGTGCGATTTTACCAATATCAGTAGTTTTGTCTATCGCCATAAGCACTGGGATTCTCATTTCAAGGTATGATAACAATCTGGATGGATAATTAGGTATGGTAAAACGTCGATCAAGGAAAATAAGACCCACTTCTGATGCAGCAATCAGACTATCAGATACTTTTTTGATAACATTTGGGATAAGTGTTGCATTAGAAGGCTTGGCTAATCTGAACCACTTATCAAGTTTATAATATTCCGTACCACCACCCACGATAAAGAAGTATACATCTTTTCTGTTTCTGTTCGAAGCTAACACTTCCAAAAGAAAATCAATTCCTTGAGGTTTCCCCATATTGCCGGAATAAATAAAAATCAAGGCGTCCTTAGAAATACTGTATTTTGAAATAATATCTCCTTTACCCTGTAATTCGCTGATTTGTTGAATTTCAATACTGTTTGGACAAACTTCAACGGATTCTTTTGGAATAAACGGATTCTCTTTCAAAATAAAATCTACATTCGCTGGTGACATACACCCAATATTATCTGATAATGAATATAGCTCTCTTTCTTTTCTGCGAAAGTATCGATAAATGATACTCCTTCTACAAAACATTCCCAAATCCACAGCATTTTGAGGAAATATATCTTTCAATAATAAGTAGGTTCTTGTACTATATTTCCTTTTTAAATAACGAATCAGAGAATTGAAGGTGATTGGTGGGGTAGAATACAATAACAATTCAATATTTACAGCTGGTAAGTACTTTTTGATAGCTTTCCTGAACTGATATTCTATAATGATTGTCCCAATTCCCTTTTCCACAATATTAGTCTTAGTGATATTCAGGGTCTTAACAGCCAAAATGTGAATATTGCCAATTACTGATAAGCAAGTTGCTTTTTTAAATCTGCGTTCAAAAGGACACACTATATAGACATTATGACCTTCTCTGGCAAATTTTCGTAATAAATCAGGATATATTCCCCTGCTGGATATGTCACTAATAACTTGAGATAATGTTAAAAATAAAACATTCATTTCAAATATGAAAATGGTTTGCTATTATGATTGACCATGAACTACTTAATTATTAGTTTAGAGTATAGTTGAAGGTATTCATTGAACCTATCTTCCTTTTTGTAACATTGTTCGGCTCTTATTCGACAATTCTTTGAATAATACTCCTTCCCGTGTGATCTAATTTTCTTAATTGCATTGATAAGTTGCTCAATATTCCCAGGTTCAACAATCAAGCCAGTTTCTGGTGTTATTAGTTCAGGACTTGCTGTACAATTATATACTATTCCAGGAGTACCGCAGGCAAATCCTTCAACTGTTGTCATACCAAATGTTTCCTGATATGAAAGATTGAGTACAATGTCCGCTGCTGAATATAAACCTGCAAGTTCTTCTAGACTTTCAATTCTTCCAATTCCAATAATGTTTGCCGGTAGTAATTCTTTTTGTTTCTTAGTTAAACCTACAATAACAATGGAATAATCATCAGATAAACTACGACTTAGTTTAACAAAATCATCCAAACCCTTCCTGACACCCCAGGCAGTTGCCAGTCCCAATAGCATGAACTTCCCCGGAATCTTATACTTTCTTTTGACTTTCAAACCATCTCTCACTGGATGAAAGGCAGTAAGATCAATGCCATTGTTAATTACCTGCATAGGATACTTAGCCAGAAAGGATTCTCTGAGATTTCCTTCCAGCCACTTAGACACTGGTACAATTACCAGTTTTGTTAGTGATGTGAAAAGACTTTTTTTTAACTTAAAATTAGCCTGTGAGAGGTCAAGAATCACTGAAGATGGATAATTATGCTTTTTGGGACAGTGATGGCATTCAACTTTCCATTTGGTACAATTAATGTCAGAAAAATAGGTGCAATGACCTGTTATAGGCCAATTATCGTGTATCGTCCATACAACCGGCATGTTGGTTCTTGCCAAGTAGTCAATGAGTATCCTGTAGTTAAGATAGTATCCATGAAGATTGTGCAGGTGAATAATATCAGGTTTTATGACTGAAATTCTATCAATAAACTTCTTCGTAGCTTTAACAGAACCTAAACCATGCTTATCCAATAACCGGGATTTTATCCCGTGAAGTGCAATATCAAATTCGTTGCCTATTCTTATGGTTCGGGAAATGCTATTATTGCTTTTTCGGCCATAGGCAATACAACTGCTCCAACCATTTGATAATACGTGCTGACCCAATTGTTCGACAATTCGACCTGTTGAACCAGTATTCACGACAGTGTTAATCTGAAGTAGAGTCGACATTCTTACACTATAATTTCTTTTTGCTTAGCGAAATTAAATCTCCTAGTTCCGTGGATGTCATGAATTCAACCTCTGGCCATTTTTTTAGTATCCTAGATAATAAACGACCCAATTCTGTAAGCCCCTTATACGCATTTCCCGGATTAATAAAACCAACGTAATTTACTCTATGTGTACTTATTACAGCAGGTTTATGCCATCTGAAGGAATTTTCAATTTCCTTTAAACAAGAATCTGTCCAATTCATTATTATTGGATCGGATGGTTCAAACGCGCAATTCCTGGTAATTATGATTTGACCTGATTCGTTCTGTCTGCCAAGCCAATTGAACTCCCATTTAAATTTATTATTTCCCAAGGGATAGTGTCGTAACTTACACATAGTCAAGTACTTTATTCCCAGCCTAAACATTTCGCTGTCCAATATTTTGTGAGTCTCGCGGTTTGGCGCAATGAAATGGGTCGGGTTGTAGCCGCAGATGGACTTAAATAATTCAACCCCTGTTTCAATCACTTTTTGAAGGGCTGGTATTTCAGTAATACATTCCGGGTAAAGTGCACCCAAATACTCGGGGATTTGTTTGCCCTTATACATGGCAGCACCAAAAGAGCGGTGTTTAAATGCAATTAACAAACCTTCATTACCGTTTTGTAATGCTCCCAACCAACGAGAAACACTTAAATGTTCCCTCCCGTGAAAAGCAGGTACAAAAAGACGTTCATCTATGCCCTTTTTCCATAATTCATGTACTTTATCATGATTTGGATATCTCTTACAGGTTTCGGTAAAGCTTTCAAAGTAATACTCACGAAAATTGCTTTTTTCTATTTTTTCAAAATCCGGATTAGCCATGATACACATTGGTGTAAAAACAGCATGTCTACCTGTTGAATCTTTATGTTTATAGAGCAAATCATAAAGGTTTTCTAAATCGTCATTTGATTCCAGACAATCGTTTGCAGTAAAATTAGAACGGTCAACGTCTAGGCCTTTCGAAAGCATTTTTTCATAATCCTTTTTGCTCCTAGTTCTGATACTTCCCCAATCGTCAGATTCAATCACGACAATTTTTCTGGAAGTTCTCCACCCAATGATATTACCCAAACTCTTCCGCACGTTAGTCATTCTTCTTAAAAATAAAATCCAGGTATTGTTGGGCAATCTTGGCAAAAGCATATGTTTCCCTTACTTTATAGGCTTCAGTAGCAAGTCTCCGTCTCAATTCGGGATTTTCTATTAGCCGGTTTAGGGTAAAGGCTAGCTGTTCTACATTATTTGGTTGTACTAATAGGCCATTGATTCCCTCCTTAATTATATCACTGGGCCCAGCAATGCAATCACTGCTCACACATGCTACTGGTACTGACATAGCTTCTATCAAAGCATTAGGGAAACCCTCATAAAACGACGGTAATACAAAAATGTCAGATTCCCCCAAGACCTTGCTAAAATCCTTCTTAAATCCATAGAATTTCACTCTTTGTGAGATGCCCAAATTCAATGACTCTATTTCCAAGTTTGATAATTCAGGCCCATCTCCAATAACATGAAGGGTCCAATCATTACTTGAAATCCTGGCAAAAGCACGAATCAGCACAATGTGGCCTTTTTCATGTGATAGTCTCCCTATTGTGACTATCTGTTTCTTTTTAACCGAAGTATTTGCATCTATTACTGTGACGGGATTTGGAATTACTTTGATTCTTTTCGCTCCTGTTTTTTCCTTAATTAGCCTTGCAGCAATATCAGTTTGAACAATTACCCCATCAGCAATCCTGTAAAGAGCCTTTCGTGCATTTCCGACAATTGGATCCAGCTTTATACCAGGCCCCATGCGATCTAAGACATAAAGTGGTACTCCTAAGAACCTGGTTGATAAAATCACAAAAGGATTAAACCATTCTCCATAGCTAAGCAAAACATCTGGTTTAGTTTTCCTAATACTCCTGCGTAAATATGGCAAAATAAGTAAAGCATATATTAGTCTGTGATATTTATCTCGATCTGTTGTCGGCCAGAAGATCTCAATACTGTCATTAAGTTCGTATAGTTGCTCAGTCTTAAAAAGATTGATCAGTGAAACATGATGTCCACATCCAGCAAAATAATTCGCCATACTGGTAAGGGCTCTCTCCTGCCCGCCACCCCTGAGACCACCACCAACAAAACAAATTCTCTTATTCATATAATTTAACATGCTTTGACAATCAACACCATTTATCATACTTGCAGAGAGGCCAACAATACATCTTCTACCATAACAGGAACAGGTGCGTTTTCAATTATGAAATACCAATCGCCAATATTGGTTTGGTTGAATTTTTAAAATATATAAATAATAATCACTTCATCCACCTGAAATACCACATTTGAAACATTAATAACTTCCAGATCAAAGGTTTATAGTAAAACTTGTTCCCTTTGAATAGTTCAACTTGTTGAGAAACAAATTTTGCTTTAAAAAATCCCGATTCTTTTATTGATTTTTCACTTAGGTATTCATCCAAAAGAAAGGATAAATCGTTTGTAAGCCAATTATAAATCGGTAGAGAAAAACCCGCCTTTGGTCGATCAACTAGTTCTCTGGGTATATTGTCATGTACTATATCTTTAAGGATCCTTTTGCCTCCTAGTTCATTATATTTATATTCCAATGGCAACCGGGCAGCAAACTCAGCAAGTCGATGGTCAACGAAAGGCTCTCTGCCTTCAAGGGAGACTGACATAGAGGCTCTGTCAACCTTTGTTAAAATATCATTCTGAAGATACATTTCATAGTCTATTGCCATCATGATTTCTGGTATGTTATTAAATCCAGTAAAATCATTGTCATATTTAGTTGGGTATTTGTCATAATTGGCTGAAAATAGTTTTGTTTGATAAAACTGGGGGAGATTGCATGATAGCTTATACAAGTTTGCCGCTTGCTGCAACTTATTGGAATGCAAGGCTTTTGAAACACATTTTAGTTTTTGCTTAATCTCAGGTTTTTTAATAGGTGTAACATATGAAAGAGATGATAATATCGGACTCAAAATAAAATTCAGGTGAATTGGCAACTTATTTAATAAATGTAGAACTCTATCGAACTTTTGATAATGAGTATATCCACAAAAGAGCTCATCACCAGCATCGGAAGATAAAGCAACTTTTACAATATTTCTAGCAACTTTACTTACTAGGATTGTAGGTATTGCTGAACTATCAGCAAATGGCTCATCATAAAAATACGGTAAATCAGGAATAATTTGTTGAGCTTCACTCATTGTACAAATATATTCTATATGATCTGTACCCAAGTACTTGGCTACGTCTCTAGCAAAAGGAACTTCGTTTATGCCCTCTTCAAAACCGATTGTAAATGTTTTAAGCTTTTCAGTCCTATCTTTTTGCAGAACAGCCGTCACGGCAGAGCTATCATATCCTCCACTTAAAAAAATACCGACTGGCACATCTGCTACCATCCTGTAATTAAAGGATGACTTAAGTAAGTCTAGAAGTCGTTCCTTAGCTTCTTCATATTTGAAAGTGAACTTATTTGCACGGTAATGAGAATTAATATCCCAATATCTGTGATAAGACAACTCTTTGCGAATTAAATCCAAAATAAGAAACATGCCTGGTTCAACTTTCAAAGTATGTTTGAAGATTGAATATGGTGCCGGTATGTATCCGAAATCAAAGAATAAAGGTAAGACATTAGTGTCAATTTCTCTTATAAAAGCTGAATGCTCAATTAATGCTTTTAATTCTGAAGCGAACAAAAACAGATTGTTATGCCAATAATAATAAATTGGTTTTACCCCAGCTCTATCTCTAAAAAGAAATACTCTCTTAGTTGATTTATCATAAATTACTATTACAAACATCCCTATTAATCTGGCAACAAAATCCGTACTCCATTGTTCAAACGAATGGAGTATGACTTCTGTGTCAGTATTAGAAACAAATTTATGCCCTAATTCTTCAAGTTCGAGGCGGATCTCTTTATAATTGTATATTTCACCATTAAATACAATTGTAAAGGTCTTATACTTCATTGGTTGATCTCCGTCGGTACTAATATCAATGATTGACAGTCTCGAATGCCCCAAACCAATAGTAGCTTCTTCCTCATTATAGCATTCAACACCCTTACCATCAGGCCCTCTATGATCAAGGGTTTGAATCATATCCTGAATTGTACTTGCCGGTGTATGTTTTAAAAAGTCAATATATCCTGCGATACCACACATAAAACTCAATTACTATCTTTAATTAATACTCCGAGCTCATCGGAGCTCATAAACTCAACATCAGGCCATCTTGTTACAATACTGTGCAACAACCTGCTCAAAAGCAGCAGATTTCGATCACGGTTTTTTTGATCAATAGATCCTATGTAATTCAACCTATGTGAACCAATAATAAGAGGTTTACCAAGTCCAAAGGCTATATTACCCCTTCTAAGAATTTCTTCAATAAAATTAAAATCAGGTGCTTGTGAGGGTTCGAATGCAGCATTCCTTACAAGGTAGACTTGTCCAAGAGAATTCTTCTGGCCTGTAAAGTGGATAATCCTTTTGAATTTATGTTTATCCCCAATTCTCGGTTCGAGTTGGAAATAGTTGCCCTGCAATATTGTGACGCCACCTGACAATAATGTTTCATTCAAAGAACGACTCCAAGTATAACATGGGGCGATAAATGAACTTGATCTGAATCCAAAGATTTGCTCAAAAAGCGCTAACCCTTCAGAAATAGAATCCTTCTGGAAGGCTAATTCTACTTCAGATCTAAGATTAAATGCCTCCATGAATGAGTTTTCTGAAATCCTGACACTTTCACTAAGATCGTACATTCTGAAATCAAATGCAGTTCGCATATTACCAGAATTTTCCTGCAATGACTTCATCCATCTTTTAACATTTAAGTGCTCTCGGCCATGAAACTGCGGTTTATACAACCTTCTTTTAATTCCTTCTTTCATAAGATAGTACGAGTTCTCATGACAAGGGTAACGTTTCATTGTTTCAATAAACGGCTCCCAATAGTATTCCTTAAAATTGCTTTCCCTAATTTTATCAAAATCAGGATTACCAACGATTGTATTTGCTGTTATAATAGCAGGATTACCTGTTTTATCCTTAACATTGTGCAGCACTTCAAAAAGCAATCTCAGGTCGTCCTCGCTTTCAAGAGAATCATATCTGTTATAAGCTAGCTTATCAAGCCTGAATCCCTTTTTCACCAGAGTTTTATATACTTCAAGAGAAGGAGTACGTATACTTCCCCAATCATCACTTTCAATAACAACAATTTTTCGGTGAGTGCGCCAACCAGGTAGATTAATTAAACACCACTTCAGAAAATCAAAATGCTTGCGGAACATTAACAGAATTCAATTTTAAAATTTCCCATAATTTCATTAGGCCTTAATGAAAGGGAATATGCACTTCGTGATTTCTATACCTGTATTGATTTTATTGCACTAAAAACTGCTTCTACTATCTCTGATCATTTCTTGTATAGAAATCTGCATCCCCTCAACAGTTCGCTGTTTCCTTAAATATAATTAAGTCATAGCAACTATTATGTAAATGTCATTGATTGATCTGACAGAATTTCTCGAAATACATAAACAAAGTTTTAGCCTGGATATCTTTATTAAAAAATTGTTCGGCAATCTTACGACCATTTAATCCTACTATTAGGGCTCTGTCAGGATTCCTAAGTGCACGTCTCATTGCCTCGGCAAAGGATATTGCCGAACCAGGCTCGGCAAAATAAACAGATTCACCATCATTTAGATAATCAGGTATTTCGCCCACCCGGGTGGCACAAACCGGATGCCCTGTTGCAAGGTATTCACCAAGTTTTGTTGGGAAACCTCCCTGAGCTTGTTTTGAATCAGGCCGAGGTAATACAAGTAGGTTGGCATTCATAATAATTGGAGGTATCTCATCTCGCAGTAACTCTCCTTTCCAAAAAACACGATTATCCAAATGCATTTTATCTATCAACCTCAGATGGGAAGGTGTATCATAGTTCCAACCTCCAACCAAATATAATTTGTATTGTGGAAATTCATGTGCCAACTGTGCAAATGCATGAATTAAGATATTTACTCCATCTTTTGCATTATCCATCACTCCAATAAAAGCGATATAAGGCTTTTCAAAGCCAGAGCAAACGTAATCTACTTTCCTAAACCGTTCCAGATCTACCGTCATTGGTAAATGAATAAACTTGGGACCTGGTTGAGGAAATTGCATGTAATGTTCCATTAATGTTCTTGTCATTAATGCTATTCCATCGTAAGCAAAATAAGCTATCTTTTCAAAATATTTCGCTCGTTTTTCTCCTTCCAGCCTATGTACTAGTCTTCCTTTGTTGGACTTATGAATATCCAAGTATTCATTCATCTCCAGGAAAGTCTTTATATTCGGATTCTTCTTCTTCAGATTAACGACTAGCTTAAAAAGACTAAAGTCACAATCTGTCCAAACAATAATATTACTCCTTTTTGCAAGAGCTCTTTTGGCTCTACTCATTATTACAGGATATATTATCGGGAGAAGAAAATACTTATAAAGTCTCTTATTCCAGAGTTTATCATGAATAAGAGTGCATTGGTAATGATATCGAATTTTACCTATTCTACCTTTACTCCCAAGCGTTGCAGCTTCAAGCCGAGAAAGATATCCATTTGTAATATTAAGGCAAATTTCAACTCCCAGTTCAGATAATCCTTCTAGTAGAGTCCTCACTCTATTACCTGATGCAGAACTTTCAGAAAATGGATTAAATCTTGCTATGTATATTACTTCCATGAGCAATATTACCATATATTGTCAAGAGTTCCGTAACAATCTTCTCTTTGTTGTGACGATACAATGCTTTTATCCTTGCATTATTACCATATTTACCTGCTTTTGATTTGTCATAAAGGAGCTCCAAAATAGCTCCGGCCATCGACCATGGATCACCATCCTGAATGACAATTCCTTCTTCCTTATCTCTAAGCAATGATGGCGTGCCTCCTGCATGTGTTGTAATGCAAGGCATTCCAAGAAGCATTGCTTCACACAGACTATTTGGACTGTTTTCTATGTGTGAGGGCATAACATACAGATCAGACTCAAGCATCTTGGCAATTAAATCGTGTTCAACAAGATTACCTAATAAAACTAACCCAGATGTGGGATAATTTTCCTTCAATTTTCTTCTGACAACTTTATCTAATAAACTGTGTCTCGAAATACCAGCAACACGCCATTCAAGCTTAATTCCGATTTGTTGAAGTGCACTCAATGTCTGACAAATTGTTTCGAACCCTTTGTAATATGATTCACCTATCGTGGAATGTATAATAAGTATAGCATTGCCTGGCGCTGTCCATTTTGTAGTATAAAACAAATCACGAATTATTTCATCATTATGATAATAAACGCTTTCAGGCGCAAGAATTCTAGTTATTCGTCTATCCCAATCAGTTCTACCTATAATATTTTTACAATTCTTAATATTATTTATTTCCCGCCCAGAACAATATTTCAACTTTCTAAATTGTTGATTGAATGACTTATTTAATAACCAGGTAATTGGTGAAAGCAGATTTATCCCTTTATTTGACCCATATTTTCTTTCGATTCCGCTATAATATTTGTGACTATATACAGTACAATTGCCTTGAATACTTATTACTATCGGAATTTCAGTCTTATTTATCAAACAACTGAATGGATTCTCAGTTCCGTGAATATGAATGACATCGGGTTTAACTCTACCTATTATTTCCAAGTAAAGTTCTAAGTCCTCGTCGTCAATTAAATCACCAAAAAAGATATCTTTAATGACATTAATCCTCCAGTGTTTTTTACAAATGGGATAATAGGAAACCTCTTCATGTACAAATGGTTTAGCAAATCGTGCATAATAAAACGCCACGGATAAGCTAACCTTGTTCTTAATTACCCTTTCGAGCGCCTTTAACCAGTTTCCTCTAGTGTCGCCTGCTTTTAAAACTTCATCCGCACCAACGGGTGTATTGGTAAACCACAGAACCTTCATAAGTTATTTAAATAAGTTATATGAGAATAACAAATTTTTTCAATTATTTAAATCGTGAGTTCAGTGCCTGATAAACTTCATTATCACTATGGTTTCTTAGAGATGCAGTAAAACAGGCTGTCACCGAAATCCAAACAAAAATATAATCAGTTGTAAATGAAGGTAAATTATAAGATACCATCATTACAAAATAAACAAAAATATAAGAGGCAAGGGCTTTGAGCAAGTCATTATTGCTTTTGAAAAATCCCAGATAGATTGCTCTCAGGATAATTATAATGAATGGAGTGACATAAAGAAAGCCTCCCTTAAGAAGCATCGTAAGAAACCCATTTTCTATCAAATAGGATTGTTCGTTTGAATAAGACGATCTCAAAACTGCGCCATTAATGCCACGTCCAAATATCAAGTCTTTATTTGATCCAAAATCTAAGAAGAAAGATTCAATTACTGTTCCTCTTGACTCCTCAAAGGCAGTTTTGGTAAAGCCTCTTTGATAGACGTAACTTGAAGTGAATAAATAACCAAAGGAAATAATTAGCAATATTAAAAGTAATCCTGAAAGGTAAACCTTAATACGATCCTGTATTCTTAAAAAGGAGGTTCTCAGCAATATTATAATCATAAAAACAAAAAGAAGTAAATCATTTACAAGTGATCCCCGCCTTCCATAAAAGGACCACAAAAAAACCCAAATTAAATAATAACCTATAATAACAATCGAAGTGTATCTTTTACTTGAAATATGAGCAGTTAATAACAAAAAGGCACTGCTAACACTAAATATTTTAATCGCAACCAGTTGTTCGTACCACAAATCTCGTGATAAACTTGTAAAAATTATTAATAACTGGACCAAAATTGCAGGAATTGTAAAGATAAAAGAGTAATAGAAAAGATTGCCAAAAAAATCTAGGTCGAATTTAATAAATAACAATAAGATTGGCAATAAGTAGGGTATGAAATAAAACGGATCTGCCAATGTCAACTTAAATAATAGCACATTTCTAAGACCAAATACACCAAAGATTAATAATATGATTGACCATAACACAAAAAAAATAATTAAGGGATAAAACAAATCCCCCGGAGCAGGTTTAAATGGATTCTTGATCATGTAATAGATTATTATCCCTATTACCAGCACTGATAAAATGTACTTAAATATCTCAGGAATTCCGTATTTTCCTTCAACGACAATAATCCAATGAAAGAGGTTTAATATCAAGAATGAGATTATAAGTAAACGATAATGCTTTTTCATCCAATACTCCTGCTTTTATTAACAAGCATCTTGACTCTGTTCAGTGAAAACCAAGCAACATCCATAAACCACAAAATTATAATTCCTAGATATTTTTATCATATAACTACTCTCATCATGACTCTTAAATCTTTTGCCAAGCGATAAATATTCCTCTAGGAAACAATTTTCAATGTTTTCCGTTAAATTGTGTTGGTTAGTCAATTATTTTTGTATGTTCGTCAATTATTACAATATGCTAGTCAAATATATGAATTCTAAGAAGAGAGTATTAATTCTACTTTTATTATTCATTAATTCAATGGTTTCTGCTAAAACATTTTACGTATCACCAACTGGCAGCGATGCTAATCCTGGTACTTTAGCACAACCATGGAAAACTTGGCACTATGCATTTAACCACACGCCATCAGGTGATACTTGTTATTTCCGTGGAGGTACTTATAAACCGTATTCAACAAAAATTGGGGCTTCGTTATATTCTCCAAACAACAATGGCACACGTAATAACCCTACATGTTTCTTTAATTACCCTGGAGAAATCCCTGAATTGGATTGCCAAAATGTTTATAATATGAATAATCAAATTGGCATTGGTATCGCTGATGCTGAAAATTTTCATTTTAAAGGTTTAACAGTAAAAAACGTAAGGCAAATACAAACGCAGCTTTGGGCTTATGGATGGCTTATTTGGAACTATGGAAATACCCAAGGAAGTGCACCAAATAATATAATTTTTGAAAATTGTAATGCTTACAACATTGGCGGTAATGCCTTCGCTTCATTTGGATCAGATTCTTTATATTTTATTAATTGTGACTCCTATATTGTTGCCGATTCTTTATCCACAGCGGATCCAGGTGGGCAAGGCTCTGGTTTTACCATTTATGATGGTAGTTATACAGATGCGCCAAATAAATCATATTTTTATTTTCATGGTTGCAGGGCATGGCAATGTTCCGATCAAGGTTTTCAAATTGCCACATCTGGCCTAGTTGTTTTTGATAGTTGCTGGGCTATACATAATGGGGATATGCCATTTCATGGAAATAATGAACCTAAGGGTTCTGGATGGAAATTCTGGTATAACCAACCATCATGGATTGATATTAGAAAAACGCAAGTGATTATGCGAAATTGCATTGCTGCATTCAATGAATTATTTGGTATCAATTGGACAAGTGCGCCTGCAACTACTCCCAAACCCAGAGCACACATATACAATAACTTTGTATATAATAATGGATTGGATGTGGGGAAATCAACATCATTTGGCAATGGTTTCAATGATAGGCCAAGTACAGATACGACAGGCCAATGGGATAGATGGTATAAAAATAATCTATCGTACAACAATATGGGCACTCCATCATGGGGACCTGATGGAGATTTCATTACAGGAATCGGAAACGAATCAAATAACAAGTTTGATATCACCACTTCAACTATTTCAGACAATGACTTTTTAAGTCTTGATACTACGGGACTATGTGGACCAAGACAGCCTGATGGTTCACTGCCATTTACAACATTCGGGCACTTGGCGTCTACTTCTGAGTGTGTCGATGCTGGTACTGATGTCGGGTTAAAATATGTCGGATCTGCTCCTGATATTGGATGGCATGAGTCACCTACAGTATCAAATTCTCCTCCTCTTTCCCCTGTGTATGTCAATTCTGTAATTCAAGATGCAACACCCGCCAAGGTTGAAATGACCTATAATCTTTCACTTGCAAATATTGTCCCGCCAAATACCGCCTTTACTGTTAAAGTCAATAATGTCACAAGATCTGTAGGCACAGTGGCTGTATCAGGTAATAAAGTACTGCTTACTCTTGCAAGTCCTGTCATTTATGGTGATGCTGTTACTGTTGCATATAACAAACCTGCTTCTAATCCACTCCAGACCCCATCCGGAGGACAGGCTGCTTCTATGACAGCCCGGACCGTAACAAACAACGTTGCTGCTGTGATCCCTGTGTATGTCAGTTCTGTTATTCAAGATGCAACGCCCTCCAGAGTTGAATTGACTTATAATCCTTCACTTGCAAATATTGTCCCGTCAACTGCTGCATTTAACGTTAAAGTCAATAATGTAACAAGATCTGTAAGAACAGTGGCCATATCAGGTAATAAAGTAATGTTGACTCTTGCAAGTCCTGTCGTTTGTGGTGATGTTGTTTCTGTAGCGTATACCAAACCTGCTTCTAATCCACTCCAGACTACATCCGGAGGACAGGCTGCTTCTATGACTGCCAAGAGCGTAACAAACAACGTTGCTGCTGTGATCCCTGTGTATGTCAGTTCTGTTATTCAAGATGCAACGCCCGCCAGGGTTGAAATGACTTATAATCTTTCACTTGCAAATATTGTCCCGCCAAATACCGCCTTTACTGTTAAAGTCAATAATGTCACAAGATCTGTAGGCACAGTGGCTGTATCAGGTAATAAAGTACTGCTTACTCTTGCAAGTCCTGTCATTTATGGTGATGTAGTTTCTGTTGCGTATACCAAACCTGCTTCTAATCCACTCCAGACCCCATCCGGAGGGCAGGCTGCTTCTATAACAGCCCGGAATGTAACAAATAATGTGGCTGCAGTTAACAACCAGCCTCCTGTTGTCAGTATCTCGTCTCCCACAAAAAGTACTGCTTATATAGCACCTGCTACAATAACGATTGATGCAAATGCCTTTGATCCTGATGGCTCTGTCATAAAGGTGGAATTCTATAATGGCAACATCAAATTGGGAGAAATTACTGCGTTTCCTTATTCCTTTACATGGAAAGAGGTACAGGCTGGCACATACTACATAACTGCAGCTGCAACTGATAATAAAGGTTTGAGAACTGTCTCTGCAGTTGTTTCTGTTGTTGTTGAAAAACCTGCAGCTGTTGTCAACCAGCTTCCTTCTGTCAGTATTAAAATTAAGAATAAAAAGAAGCCGAAGAAAAATGATAACATTGAAATAGTTGCTGAGGCGAGTGATCCAGATGGTACCATCAGCAAAGTAGAACTCAAGAGTGGAAATGTCACGATCGCTGAATTGACTGCAGCACCTTATGTTTTCACTCTTCAGAATGTGGATACTGGCATCTACCTTTTTACAGCAACAGCTACAGATAACCTGGGAGCTGTCAGCACTTCCGATGCGATAGAACTCAGAGTAGAAGATTTTTTCAACCCTGACCTTATAAGTCTCTATCCTAACCCAAACAATGGATTCTTCAAAATTGATATCCTTGAAGAGCTCCCCGAACAAGAATGCACATTTTCAATAACCAACCTGACCGGAACTACTGTGTATCAGGATAAAATCACACATGAGGAAGTCTCAAAAGAGATAAAACTACCTGATCTTCATCCCGGACCATATATCCTTATGTTAACCTATAGGAATAATATTCTCACAACTAAAAAATTCATCAAGGAATAGGCAAATGGTTATTGAATACTCAACTCAATGCAACGCGCGCCTTCCTTAAGAGGCGCTTTTTTGATCTGCCCTTATCAGCAGTATATCCATATTTTTCACCATATCCGTAACGCCCGCTTCCAGGCTTAATATCGTTTACCAATAATCCAACTCCCTTAGTACCGCTCGATTTTATCTCCATAAGAGTCCTTTCAAACATTTCCTTAAGTGTCTTCTCCGGTCTTACCACAAGAAGAATAGTATCTGCCATTGAAGCAAGATGATACGTATCCGATACTAATCCAATCGGAGAGGTGTCTACTATAATGTATTCAAATTTTTCCTTTAGATATTTGAATAATTCTTCAGTCTTCCCAAGTGCGGTCAATTCGGATGGATTAGGAGGTATGGGACCTGCAGAAATAACTGAAAGATTTTCGAATCTGGTAGATTGAATTATGTCCTGAATCTTGTCCTGCCCAATTAACAAAGTGGAGACTCCCTTGTCATTTGAGAGATCGAAATCCTTAAATATTTTCGGCTTCCTTAAATCAAAGCCAACCAGAACAGTCTTTTTATTAAGAAGACTGTATACAGATGCGAGATTAATCGCAGCAAAGGTCTTACCATCCGAGGGCATGGAGGATGTTACAAGGATAATAGGAGATTTTGCATCTTTCGTAAAAAATTGCATTCTTGATCTCAAAAGCCGGAATGATTCCGCAATGACTGAACCAGGATTGTCAAACACTACAGTATTAACCTTCTCTTCGCTATGAGGTATATTTCCGACAACAGGAATATCTGTCATCTCCCGTATATCCTCTTCCTTAAGCTTTTTATTGAAGAGGAATCTAAGGAAAATAACCGACAAGGGTAGAGCAAAACCTCCAAAAATAGCGAGTATCATCAGTTTCATCCTGTTTGGAGACACCATAGTACTGAAACGTGCATCAGCAGGATCAATGATCTCACTATCTGCTCTGTTGGAGGCTTTCTGCATCTCCTGCTCTGCCCTTGTTTCAAGGAGAAAAGTGTACAGTTCATCGTTTAGTCTGAACTTTCTTTCAATACCCAACAGTTGACGTTCGGTAACAGGAAGAGCTGAGGCCTGTGCATTGGCTCTGTTTATCTGTTCCTGATTTTCAGACCTGGCAAGACTATTCGCCCTTCTCAAACCGTTCAGGGTCTCACTCAGAGCACCTTTAGCGCTACGAACCTTCTGCTCAAGGTTTCTCTGTAAGGGGTTCCTTTCTCCTGCACCGGTCAGTGTCAACTGCCCCTGAAGTTCAGCAAGCTCTTCAACAATCCGGGTCAAACCGGGATCAGTTATGCCCATCGTGATTGGCACTATGGGAACCTCTCCCGTAGCATCCTTTGCAAGATAATCAGCCAGATAATCATAATAGTTGGCTTCGAGATTAAGTCTTGCCCTTTCGTTTTCCAAAAGAGTGACCTGACCAATAATGGATTGTCCCTGAACTGAAAGATCCATTACCCGATGAGAGGAACGAAACTGCTGCAGTCTGTTCTCGGTCATGGACAGGGAATCCGAAATACCCACAAGCTGATCTTCAATAAACTGAATCCTCCTGTTGGCTTCAGCATTCTTTTTATTCAATGAAATGGCCTGGAATCTTTCAAGATGCTTATTCAGAAAATCAACATCCTTTTCCGGATTCGTCCCGAGCATGCTTACCCGCAGGACTGATCCGTCCCTCGATATCAGTTCAACATTGATTCTTTTTACAAAATAATCAACCAGTTGTTTTCTGCTGTGAATGTTGAAATACAAAGTTCTATCAAAGTTATTAATAACCCATTCTTCATTTCTGCATTCAACAATGAAACTTCCACCATTTACAATTATTTCTTCACCAAAGGCTGTTGTCTTCTGAAATGGATAGTGTTCAGACTTACATCCAACATTAATCATATTATTCCCTAAAAATTCAATAAAGAACTCTGTGTCTCTGGGTAGCGGGATTTCTCCATCAGCAACAACCTTAATTGGTGTCTCCGGGTAGATTGGCAAAACATTCCTAATCGTACGGAAATAGTATTCAACCTCAAACGGCAACTCCCTTAGCGTACTCTCTGTCAGGGCAATTGAACTAAGAATCATAATCTGATTCTGCACGTTTCTCATACCGCCGGGAAGTCCAAGGCCATGCAGGATTTCGGAGTTATCCATAAAAGACCTTTCGCCGGTTTCGTTGATCAGAATAGTTGCTGATGTCCTGTAGACAGGCATGGTATGATTCATATAAAATCGGACCCCTAGCAGAGCAACAATCACAGCAAAAACAAACCAATACCAATTCTTTAAAATCAATGGGAGGAATACCTGTAAATCATTCTTATCTGTCTCCCGAGGCAGCATATGTTGCTCAAGTTGAAAGTCATTTTTGGTTTTACTGATCATAGTTCCGTATAATTTACTTTCCTGGAAAACCAATATCTGATCACCTCTCAGGAAAAATATATTCCATTACTTTTCAATCACAGAGTACGAAAGAAGCCTATTACCCCCAATGCTGAGGTAATAGTTGTAAGAAACAGTGTCCAAACCGAGCTGTTAACCTGGAAAGAGCGGCCTTTAACGGGCAGAGCGTAAATAATGTCATTAGGCATTATATAATAGAATTCTGAGGAAAGAATACTCCTGTCTGACAATGAGAACTCCTTTATTACTGGCCCGTATGGAGATGGCCTGATAAGCTGTATTCTCTGCCTGTTTCCATATTCGCTCATATCACCAGCCATGGACAAAACCTCAAATACATTAACCTGGTCTTTGCTCAAGCGGTAACGACCCGGATGCCTGACTTCTCCCAAAACACTAACGTAATTATTTACCAATCTGACTGTTATTGATGCATCAGTAACATAACCTTTGAAAGCCGAATCCAATTCTGCTCGTATTTCCAATAGAGTCCTTCCTCCTGCCTGAATCCGGCCCACGAAAGGAATTTCAATGTATCCATCACCATCAACCGGATAGCCAAATAAGCCAGCACTTTCCTCAGTTACGGCACCACCTGCGCCAACGGGCATTGTATTGAAAAGCTCAGACCATTGTGGATCAGGTGTTATTACCCTGATATATAAGTTATCGTAAGGAAGGATTTTATAAGCTGATGGTGTAATTGATCCCCTTATATCGCCAGTAGAATACAAATCCTCGCCAGTTCGGACAGAGTACTTCAGGTAGGTTAATTCCTTCTTAGTTACACAGGAATTAAAAACCATAGACAGCAAGAAAAGAAACAGAACCAACTTAAGCTGAATTTTCATCTCATCTGCATTTATGATATAAAAATAGTCAAAGATTTCTGATCTCAAGTAGTATATGAGCTTATGATGTCGCTCGTGTATAATAAGAATTATAAGGTGCTATTAACACCATGCCATCTGTTTGATAATGACGACAGTCCTTGTATCAATTTAAGAACTCGCCATGAGGTGTCACGAACAGAATATTCTGAAGGCATTTGTTTTAGTGGCTGTTTAACATTCCCTTGCAAAGTAATCTTAATAGAATCAATCACAATTTCTTGATCAAATCCGGTGAGTATTATCGTTCCCGCATCCTGTGCTTCAGGCCGTTCCATGGAGTTGCGAAGGGAGATGGCAGGAAAATTGAGAATGGCTGATTCTTCACTGATCGTGCCACTGTCAGAGACT